>Ga0123342_1002614_pt1 | contig 29726 bp, 12 predicted proteins | sample Turbeawhitnodule_FD_89960 | JGI IMG/M metagenome (GOLD analysis project Ga0123342, IMG submission 89960) | Root nodule microbial communities of legume samples collected from Mexico - Turtle bean Mexico white nodule | ecosystem: Host-associated > Plants > Roots > Nodule | place: Mexico: Nepantla... | reverse complement strand
TGCTTGTTCTTATCACATGGCCAGTGGTTATGAGGTGAGTTACTCAGCAAAAAGCCCACTCTTAGACAACCTCTAAGCACTACCTAAGACACACTTAAAGCAAAGCAAAATACAAATGAAAAGTACATAGAAGTCTTCATCAAACACAATCTTGAAGGGGCAGCAACCATCTTCAACACTTGTAACAAATTTCACTTGCACCAAGTCAATTTGTGTAAAAAAAAATGGATTGGCCCATACCCAGTTTGGTTTTGAAACCATTTTTTTAATAAGTCTATCACCTATGTTTATTTTTTCATCTTTATGAATCACATTTATTCACTTTTGCCTTAAAAATATCATCGCGCATATATTAGGACTTGAACTCATGACTTCGATTGAAAGAAATCTCATGTTAGTTTGTTAATGAAATATATTTATCGCTTAGACATCTTTAAAACTCAATCCACCAATATACTTTGGTTTTATTACTTCTTCTCATCTTACCAAATTATAATTTTTATTAGTCACATTCTTAAACTACGATGTATACACTACTTAAATTATATATTGGTAAACACCATTTGAAAATAAAAATGGTTGCATGGTTACATAGTATGTAGACCATAAATGAGTTTATAAGGCAAATACAACATACATTATTTAAATGATTAAATATGTTTTGGATCCTGAAATATTGGGGTGGCAAGAGATTGACGGATGAATTTGTGTGTTTATGATGTTGAGAAATTTTTTCTATAATAGTTATTTTATGTATTTTTAGCTCTCATAATTATAAAATATTTTAAACATTGTTTATAAAAAAGAAATATTTCATTTTATGTAAAAAAAAATAAAGTTAAGTATGTTTTTATTCCTTAAAATTTCATATTAATATAAAAAAAATAATCAAAGTTAGACCTTTCACTTACGTATAACTCCATTTGTCACATGACAAAGTCGTTAACGTCGTCTGATTATGAATATCTCTTTCATAACTTTTCAAAGTACAATGAAACAATTACTTTACAATTTTGGTGAGAGGCGAAATCTAATTTTGCAAAAAAAAATCAGGGACTAGAAACATACTTAATCCTTATTTAAAAACTTCCATTTCCAATTTTCTAAGTGGGCTAGGACTTTCTCAATCACAAAGTTAAACTTTGTTTTGATGACTTTTTGAACTAGTTATTTGTAGTGAAAACACTTGTCCATGTTATTTTTATGTCTCAAGAAAACCCATTTTAATATATAAATATAAATTGTTGAATATTAACCCTTCAAACATAATTAATTGTCAAACTCATTCACAGTAAAAAAATAGTAATAATTGTTTTAAAAACACCATAAATAAAAAAAATATGGATAAAAGGAGATCTCTTAAATATTGTAATAGTTTGTTAATCTCTCTAATTTTACACGATGATTTATAGCATAACATATGGAAGATATAAGTAAGAAGTGATAACATCTCGTTGTATCAAGTCATGAAAAAAGAAAAATTCTAAAGTTTTGATTTATTTTAAAGAATAGATAAACTTGCACCTCTAACACATCATATGATTAAACTTACTATGCCATGTAAATCAAATTTGACGAGGGTTTTGTAAAGAAACTATCATGACTACAATTATTACTTTCACTCCACCCTTGCGAATGTGATAAATAACTTCTTATGCAAAAAATTAATATTTTTTTTTTACCTCATGAATAAAACTCTTTTGAAAATGTAAAAAAATGTGATATTAACTATTATTATCTTTTATCTTTCACTAATTTATTAAGATAATATGCGGATATTGTTTAAAAAAAAGTCATAATATGTTGAACTAAAATAGTTAAATCTAGATATTGATAAAATAAATAGACCTTTTTCTGTGTGTATTTTATAAACTAGAGAAATAGTGTGTGCTTTGTAAGATATATAATTGAAAAATCAAACAATGTTCTTGTTTTTATTTTTTTATTTTCCTGTGCAAAATATAAAGAGAAAAAGTTTAGGGATGGAAAGTTGAAACTTGAAAGTTATTGAATAACTTTTTAAGAATTATAATGGCTACTTACTCTATTTCGTATGTAAAAATTTATAAAATCCTAATTATATATATATATATATTAATGTCTTTACATTAGCATTTAAGAAATTATGTTTAGTTTAAAATATATTTCTTTTTTTATTTCATTATTATATGTAAAAATTATTCTTAAGAAAGCTAGAAATATTTATAAAATTCAGAATAATCTGACGAATTTTATCCAATAATCGAGGGAATTATTGCTTGTAACAGCCTACTTTTTACCATTTCAAAAGGTCAGAAATGCGATATGTTGGATTCTTGCAATTTTCCTAAGTTTTGAGGACTGAAATGCAAAAATTAAAACCATGTAATAGTAACCGGTCACAGAAGTGGAACCACCTTGTTTTTTCCGACTTGCGGTAACGCTTTTTGAAGTCAGAAGAAACGTTGATGCTGTTGCGTAACCCTTCGTGGACAACAACGTTGCTATCAGCCACTGCGAGAAGGCTCTACAACCACCGCCTTTCTACATCTTCGTCGATGGCGTCTTCAGGTTCGGTCTTTAAGGGTTTAGGTAGTTTAAGTTTAAGGCTTAATATTATCAGTTAACTAATTCATTTGTCACTCAACAATTGCATCGAGTAAAGCGTGAATAATGAAAGTGAAATAGTTGTTCCTCTCTTTTTAATCAGCTTTGGAATGCAGTTTGCTGGTTTTGTATGGAAAATCATTGGCAGAGAATGAAACTGCCAAAGCTATAAAAACCAATAACACTCTCAAGCTCCCCGAGAATGGAGAATACTCCCTCGTTTTGCATTCGCAGCTGGATAAAGCTCTTATGCAAGGGTCTTTTCAAATTCCCTCCTTTATGGATTCTCTTTCAACCAAACAATTTGGCAGGCTTCTCATCTGGTCCCCTCAGTTAACTTCAACACATGATATCGTTTCACAGTATGTTTTGCACTTTTAGCCTTTTGTTCAGTGTTTTAGAGTATGCACTGGAAGCAGAAAAAATGACTTTGTTTTGCCTAAAATAATGTTTTGTCATTTTTTTCGCATTTTCTAATTATCCATATTCATTTATAAGATCTTATTTTCCTAAATCTGACACTCTTAGTTTGTTCAGAAACTTTTGTGAGCTTCCCATTGGTACAGTTTGTGTCGCTGATGTTCAGACCAAGGGACGAGGTTTGACATTTATACAACATTTAGTGTTGTTGTGTGTGATTATCTGTCCTTTTCAACTTCCATTTTAGTTAAAGTCCAAGCTGCCCTGAGCACTTAAATTCTCAGGTCGGTCTAAGAATGTCTGGGAATCTCCATCGGGTTGCCTTATGTTTTCTTTTACTTTGCAAATGGAGGATGGACGAGTCGTTCCTTTAGTTCAGTATGTGGTTTCCCTGGCTATCACAGAGGCAGTCAAGGATATCTGTTACAAAAACGTAAGTGCTTTGTTTTGAAGAACTGACTTGACACCTAGCTTGCCAGTGAATTTGATTAGGGAAAATTGTAGCAAGGTTAACAAATTTAAGTAGATTTATTTTCTGTTTACACAAACAAATGTGCAGATGTTATTGACTAAATAAACTTAAAATTGTAATTCTTTTGGGGAGACTGATGCCTGTTGTTGCTTTATGTGATTCCGAGAATAACAGCAGTAAGAATGCTGTTGTTTACTTTGTGTTTGGCAGTATTCCAAATCAACATGCATGATTTGTCACAATGTTAATATGTTCTCCAATTGTTTTGGCATTGTGGGCCCTTAAGTATGTTTTATTCCAACGCTTTCCATTCCAGGGGTTACCAAGCATAGATGCTAAAATCAAGTGGCCAAATGATCTTTACTTAAATGGCTCTAAAGTTGGAGGCATTCTTTGCACCTCGACATATAAATCAAAGAAGTTCAACGTTAGTGCAGGTAATAAATTATTCTTGAGTAGTAATGCCATTCAGTATCGACTGATTGCACTTCTGTTCTGTGTACTTAAATAGTTGAATTTGTCTATCTGTTTTCTGTGGAGAATTTGACTTTCCTTAATGTCATTTTGGTAAGAATAAAATGATTTTCAAGTTTATGCTCATGAGGATGATCATAACAAATCTCATGCTTTCACAGGAATAGGCTTGAATGTCAACAATGAGAAGCCAACAACATCCTTAAATACAGTTCTAAGAGAGTTGTCTACAGGAGGTTACCAATTTCAAAGAGAAGATATTCTAGCCGCCTTTTTTAACAAATTTGAGGAATTTTATGGTTTATTTGTGAATCAAGGTACTGTACTAGTTAAGTAATTTGTTTGATAGGTTTCATATCTAAATTCTGACATCATACCTCAATTCTGGTTGTGTAAACATCTTGTACCTGTGTTCATTCCTCTATCGTGCTCTTTCTCTGGAAAACCCATGGATTAATAAAATCTTTTAACCAATCTGAATCAACTTCTTGAATTATGCTTCTCACCCTTGTGTACCAATCACAATGGAAGATACTTGTAAGCCTATCCTTTTTATATCTAAATTAATCAAGCTACATATAATATGAAGGGAAGAAAATTATGGAAATTTATATTTTGGGAAAGCAGAGAAACAGGCAAGAGAGAGAAGAGTAATATAACTATAGGGAATAGGATGCAACAGTTATGTATATAATTGAAAATGATTTGCTGGTTTACAATTGCAAGTGCAAAACTCCATGAGCCTCTATTTTTCTTTTGTCTGGATATTTTTTTTCCCTTTTTGAAGATTTACTGTTTCTTTTAATGGATTGTACTCACGACTTAGAGAGTGAGGCCTGACATGATCCTACAGTTTCCTCAAGTTTGTTGTTCATTTACAAATGCATCAAATTCAATGTAACTTATGCCATCAGATTCGTTATTGAAGTGACATCAAATTGGTTCCTAGAAGAACAAAACTAATGGGAGTGGATCCTTCCATCCTAGATTTTCATGTGACTGCCTCCGAGGAATGTCTATGAAAAGGGAGATAGACACTCACAAAACATTATCAGTGAAGATCTGTTGTCAAAACTAATGGCACTTTTAATTGAAGGATCAATTTAATGTTTCCGATATATGGATGACCAATATAGTCTCACATACATCTACGGAAGAAAAAATAGGCATTTATTAAAAAATTTAACATAAAATAAACATCCAAAACAGTGTTTTTTTGAGTTAAAATAATGCAATTACTTTGTTTCCTGACTTTAGAGTTTTCCTCAACTTACTGTATTTTAAGCACCCATTATTCTACATTACCGAATATGTTGATTACTAGTTAGGTAATTTTCAGCTTCACAAATCTTGTTAAATGCAGGATTTCAGACCCTAGAGGAGCTCTATATTAAGACATGGTTGCACAGGTGACTTAGTTTTAAAATTCTCACCTGTAGTTTTATTTATTTTATTTTATTGGCAAGGATTCATTGCAAGACTTAAGAGAATTGGTTGGTTTTCTTGTAATTGCCTTTGAATCTTTTTTTTTTTTTTGGTAATGCCTTGAATTATAAGGCACAAATAATGTGATGCCTGTTAGCATGGATAAAGTTGAAGGACAAGTTAGGGATCATGATTAGGGTTGCAAAATATGCTAAGAACTAGGTGATTGAATTCCCTGTTTCTATGCCTTGGTAAAATCAGAGAATCATTGTTACTCTGGAGACTATTTTTTCTAGAAAGTTTAGTGACTAACCTAGCATTCAGTGAATTAGTAGTTTCCATCGTGTGTGGCTGCATAATTTGTCGAAAGTTCTTATCATTAATATATATATGGAAGAGTTCCATTGACTCCACTGTACCTTAGCTTTAAATAGAAGTTCTGATGATTCTTTGTCCAAGAGTACTATTTTTTACACAATAGAACTATGAGGGACCTCTGCATTCATGCTATTTCCTGCTTTTCATCATTTTTGGTCTTCAATTCTTATTTTCTACCTGTCCCCCCCACCAAAAAAAGAGAAAATAAAATGTCTTCATTTGCCCTCTTTATCATCATTTTATTCTTATCTTTTCACTTTGAAATTCAAATCACTAGAACTAGCAATTAATCACCATCATAAACTTAAGTAGTACTTCCTTTTACCCTTGATACTTTGTAGCAATGTTAATCATGAAGGAGTGAATCTGAATCCCTAACGTTTTGTCATAATGCCGATCTTGAAGCAGAAACACTCTTCTTGTTTGAGACACAAGGCACTGCATCAGCACTTCCCTAACACTAATATGACATGTGTTTGATTCTCCCAGGGTCCACTTATATTATTTTCTATCAGCTTGAACGCATCAGCCAACGCATACTTCAGGATGGAAACTTCGAGAACATTAGTATCAGAAAAAAATAAAATATTTATATTTTTTTGAAAAAGAAAATCAGAAAAGTCGACTTAGAGTGTATTATAAAATATAAAATAATAATGTATCTCGCTATGTTTTTGTGAAGGCAATTATCGTAGGATGTTTAATATAGCATACAAATCTTGATTATCATTTTTAGATTATATATGTCTTGGTGTCTTATATTTGTTTACTTTAATTGTGTTGAAATATCTTTATCAATCTTGAGTCCGGTGTTTGTGTTAAAGTTTATGCTTTAGAGAAAACTAACAACTAAATTCATTTATTCATTTTAGTTAGCAGCTGAAATGAAGTTTAAACATATTGTTGTATTCATCATTTTGTTTATGCTTTTAAACATATTGTTGTATTTATGGTTGTGCAGTTATTTATATATTCAAAAATGTTGTGTGCAGTGGACAGAGAGTTGTTGTACAAGAAAAGAATGGGGACAAAGTGATCGAGCATGTGGTAACTATTCAGGTTTGGCAGATGAAAACTATTCCCTCCTGACCAACCGTTCATAGAGAACACTTGATGTAAAATTTGTTCTGTGAAAATAAATGGATAGTTTCTGTGAACCATTTTCAGTGGTAATATTGATGGTTTAACTCGGTTGTCATTATTGCTGTAAAGTAATTTTTCTATTATTTTATGCGTAGGGTTTGACATCTTCGGGATATTTATTGGCTGTCGGTGATGACAATCAAATGTGTGAGCTCCACCCTGATGGTAATAGGTAATGGAACAAAATACCTTTTTCTGTCATCTGCATGATTTAGTTATGACCAAAATGCTTCTGGAAAAAAAAAAATCAACAGTTTAGGCCTAGGAACTTTTGAAATTTGAAGCACGCATAGTTATCAAAAACAGTGATAAATTTCACCGGACACATTTATTAATGAAATGGACGTTTGAAATTACGTGATTGCATGACCTGATCTTATTATCAATTGAAATTCAAAATGATTTCCTACTGTGTTACAGCTTTGACTTTTTCAAAGGACTAGTCAGAAGGAAACTCGACTGAACAAGATTCCTTGACACATTTCACAAGAGGCTACAACTCTACCGCACTTTCGCACTCTGTATATATATATTATTACGAAGGTTTTTGTCTTTAGAGCTAAGAGTTTTCCATAAACCATATTTGTTTAATATATGCTGTCTTTAGAGCCTCAGAGCTTTTGTACCCCATTTATGATTTTCCGTCAAACTTGTGATGCGCTTTCCTTGTCCGGTCAAACTAGATCTTCTATACATCATGGCACGTAAAAAAATCATGCAGTTGCAACCAAAATAGTAACTTATTTTTTTCTCTTGATAGGACCTAGTTCATGATTGCTTTAGTCAATCATTTGTAAGGAGTATGGTGGTCCTTCGTCGCCAGCTATGAAATGATTTGAATAAGAAAAAGAAAAACCGTTTCTATGATTCATACTTGTGCTCAATAATCGCCTTTGCTTCCAAATAAAGTGTGTTCGAATTAGATGCTTAATCAGATGTGTTGACTGTCTGTCTTTCAAAAATCGGTCGCTTTTTGAAATTGGACTCATTCGCCATAATGCCAAATCTGTTTTCCTTATAAAAACATGCAGTACTTTTTTCCCACTGGCTTTATACAGTAATGTTTACCCATTTATATTGGCGTATATTTCTCACATACTGGTATCATGTAACAAGATAGTACTTGTCGTCATAGTTGAGAATTTGCATTTATTCCACAAAGAGTAGCGTTGTGCTAGTGATCCACAATGGTCCATTATCCATCATATTCAGCATGTTTTTTTGGTGGGGAGGTTGGTGGCCTTGTTTGAAGAAAAACCTTTATAGTGGCATGTTCAATGGTTGAGTTGTACTTGGTCTTTCTTTTTCGGGATCGGTGGCATTATTTGCTTGTATTTCTGCAAGTGAACGAAAGACACCACACCATCCGCAACATATGGACAAGCTTCCTTACTTTCTACAAAATGCCTTGGCGATATGAGAGTTAAGGCCATAAAGCATGAAGCATGTCCATTCAACTCCCATGTCTCCATCACAATGTGGAATCATTGGAGGTTGAGTCATTCTCAAAGGGAAGGAAAAAGGCCATGTGAGAGAAGCTAGCAGTCGCATTTTTCGTCTCTTGGTCATTGGTGAAAGGCTAGTGAGAACTTGTAGCCTTTTCTTTGTTCTCCTTTTGAAAACTGGATCTGCCAGTACCCAATAAGCACCAAAGCTGCATTCTTCCGCCAAACGTGGCTTAGTTAACATTTACGCGAATCATGGACAAAAAAAGACGTTTAGCCGAGTTGGGGTGTTGGTCTCTCTCTCAATACGAGACAATGCCTTGTGACACAATCGGTAGCATCTATTACTTGTCACCACGTCTCGAGCCCCATGGAATTCTTTTAGCACGGTTAAGGAAAAATAGTTGCTAATTTGGTATACGTCACAATCAGAAATCCATCTGTAGTAATACTAAACAAACTTACAATAAAAATATTAGTATTAACAGTGTAGACGCTCCTAATTTTAGACTAGCTGTCCAGAGAATAAGGTTCCTTGGCGCAAATCCAAAGGTTCGGAATTGAAAACTTATAAAAGCAATTTTTTCACCAGGGCTTCTGGAAAATGAAGATTCAAACCCTGTAAAAGAATATGTGTATACAGTAAAATCTTGTGTATTTGGACAAAAGAAAATCTATAGGTGAATATGGTGTTGTGCTTTCCAGGTTGGTTTGATTTTCGAATAATTAGTCTATATCTACACCTACGCTGTGGAATGTGGATGATGTCTTGGGCAATCATTGTATGAATGAAAATGGTTGAACAGTTGACAAAGTGAAAATCCCACAATTGAAAATTGCCCACGTACTGTTTTTTACCTGGGTGACATAATGATATGATGCTATATTTATCCAAGCTTTTCATCTCTTCTCCACAACTTTCTTTGCGACACATGTATTTATCAATTAAATTTCACGTAAAGAAGTGTTTGCGGATTTTTTTAGTTCTAAAAACCATGGTAAACTTGGATTTAGATTTCCAAGAAAGAAAAAACATTAATTTTAGTCTTCACAGTCTATCAACAAGAAACTCGAATCTAGTATAACTTAATAAACCAAACCAGTGTTTTAAATATGTAAAACGTTTAATACCTGACATTATTTCAAACAGGATCACTGTCAAAAACAAAACCGTGAAAGAAAAGGATAATTTTAGAAATTTGAAAGTTTCCAAAAGTAATCATCACTCATTAAGGATGCAGTGCCATGTAGTATCTGAGAACAGTGACTTTACAAAGTGGTGACTGAATGTATTACATCACCAGCTACCACTAGAAATTATTTTAAAAAGTGAAGTGAGAAATTTGAAATGATTGGCAAGGTTATAGAATAGTAGAAAGCAGGCAGAAGGAGAATTTATGGCACTAATGGATGAAAGGAAGTGACAGAGAAAGCATGAATGCAATAAAGTGAAAGGGGGTGAGAAGCATCTGAAGAGAAGAGTAAGAAGAGGGAAGATCGTAGGCAGGGCCTGCAGCATGTAAGTAAATTGATGAATCATAATTACATATGATTAATGGAAAAAGAGAGGAAAAGAAGATTAGTCATAGATCCTTTGGAGGATCACATGGGGAAGCAGGCTTGGTGGGCCAAAGAAGTTGTGACTTCAACAGAGAAAAGTTTATGTTAAAAATCAAGTAGGAGGCCGAATAAGACACTACTCATTGATCACCCAACTTATTATATATTATACTCTAATTCTTAGTCACGCTTTAACTTGATTAAGATCTTAAGCATGGTTTCAACATCTGACTAACCTTATGTAAAAAATGCATATATTCTACATCATCCACAATAGAAGCCAATTATGATCTTGCCGTTATCGAAGTAGATATGATTAAGTGAATCATTAAAGTGAAGTAATAAGATTGGGATAAGGTAAGCAAGGCCAAAAGAATAGTAGACGAAAAGTGGTACAAGGTATTGAATTTGTAAGCACGAAATGTGGGAACTACTTTATATCTGGGTTGATTTTTGGCATAGACATGCTCCCAAGTAAGCAACTATGACTGAATTTAAAAAAGAGTGTTTGGGTTATAGAATGTGAAGATTGGGGCAATGGGATTTACCAATAGTACTAATCAAGAGGTGGGTCCAATGAGTGATAAAAGAATTGAATTCAAATGTGCAGTTATATTTGGTAGACGTAGGGTGACAGCCTTTTTGCACATTGCACCATTTTGGACCATTCCGTCACATGAAACTATTGTTTCTGGATGCTTGTGAGAGATCTTCTGAGATCAAAACAAATTCTCTCTGCATAAGGTTTCTTCTTTTACAACTGTATTTATTTATTGTAAAATGTTATTTTCACAATTGTACAATAATATTGTACAGTATAAAGCATCACTTTATAACTGTAAAAAATATTCTATTTTTTTCATATGGGTTCATATTTTAACAAAAAGTAATTTATTTTTTCAGTTATAGTTTAATATTGTTTAATTTCTTAATGAGAGGTTAACATACCCTTTAATAAAAAAAAAATATTGTTTTTTCAATTATAATTTAATACAGAATTATCAACCTTTCTCTTATATAATTTGTAAAATTGGAGTAGTAATATTAGCATAATATATGTTGGCCAAAATATTCAACTTCATACCTTTATGCCCACGTTTTTGGCTTTTAATTCTGAGAATAAGTCTTAAGTATATCCCCTGATTGGTGGGGTGTATGGCAGAGAAAAGAGAGATTGAGATTTTCTTTTGTTAATTGTCACCAGAAATGAAATAAATAAATGTCTGATATATTTAATTTTAGTCCTTAATCTTTGTTTCAATTCCTATAAAATTTTAAACTTTTTTTATGTAAGTTTTTCTTTTAATTGAGTTTCTTTTATTTTAATCTTTATTAATTGAGAAATCTGAACCCTATTTTCTAATTTATACTAATCATGGTATTGCTGTGTAGGGACACAAGAATCAAAGAAAAAAAAAGAAGAAATATAGAAACTAAAATAATAAAATTAAAGTAAAAAAGAACGAAAAGGAAAACAATCCAATCTCTTACAACTAAAAAATTGTTTAACACTCAATTATATAAATGATACATTATTTATTCCAAAATGATTGGATAATGTGTATCCTAATAACTTAGTCCAATTTTGACTGATTTTTTTCTAAGTGTGATAAAGAATATGTGAAGAATTATTCCAAATCCACAGAATTTCCGTCATTAGATTATTGACAAAGGCTGCGGCTGTGCTGGTACCTCTTCTCTGTGTGAAATTTCTCCACTTTTATGAATAATACCAACCAGTTTTTATTTCCTCAAAATCATTTCCATTCCTTAACTAAACCAGGCACAAACTTTTAAATATTTTATGGACACTTATTAGGTCTATGCATTTATGTATTTAGTTTATGCTTGCTCCCAACATAATTAAAGGTTTAACTGTTTTAGGTTACTGAATTTCTTTTTTTTTTCTTTGTTCAAATAATCTCTTTAAAGTAACATATAAATAAATTAAAAAAATGTTTATAAAAAATCCAGTATTTGTCTATTGCTCAGTTATCAGTTTGAAAATAAATACATGTTAGTATATGAGTATATCATAAATATTTCTTTGAAAATTTTAAAAAATTATTTGAAAATTAATTTTTAAAATACGAACTCAAACAAGTTTTTATATTAGATAGAATTTCAATAAAATTACATCATAAAATATTAGTACAAGTAAATTTAATGTTTTTAAAAACAAATTTATTTTTTTAGTTTAATTCTTATATCCATTATTCTTTTCAGCTCAATGACAAAATATGAGAACTCTTCACACGAATGAATTTGAAGGATGGACAAGTATTTGTATTTGTTGATTAATGAGAAAGTGAGAAAGTGGATGTACGAGAAAGAGGTCAAGAGAATGCATTACTCTTGTATAAAGGAATAGAGAGAAAGTCAATTGCACGTGCATGAAAAAGATCAAAGTATCCTTCACTTTTACACTATGCATGGAGATTCGAGGTTAACATAGTGGTCATGTAGAGATTCCTAAACAAGGTGGAAAATCTTTTGACCACTGTGGTTTAGTGTTTGAAAACTCCATTAAAAACTCGTGAATGAATCTGGTAGAGCTTCAAACTTTCTAGAGGTATGTCATCATCACGGGGTTCAAAAATAAAAATCCCGATGGTTGATGTCAAGGATGTGTGCACTTTGACAAGCTTACGACTGAGGTGGATGTGTTTGTTGATGTAATTGGGACAGGAAATGCCTTAAGTGAAAAATTGTCTTCCATTGCTAAAAGATAGGTCACATCTAAATGAATTGCTATGACATCTAAATGACTAGTGCAATTCTCTAAATGACAAGTTTTGGTAATTGAATGATGAAATGAACTTCTTACTAAATAGGTTAGCCTTATGAGTTGTAACTCAACATTCCAATACTTGGAAACCGACATTTGGGACATGTTAGTTGACATGAACATACATGATGAGCAAATTATGGAATAATGCTATGACTTCCTGTGCATTAACATGTCCTATGCAAAGCATCTTCTAGGCATGCCTCCACATTGTCGTCTGAATAAGTTACAAATATTATGAGTGACAATAGTTGAAATCTTCATTTGTACCATGTTTTGAGAATGTTATATTTTCTTTCACTTTTTGGCTATGTAATATTATGACATCACCATGTCACATGTACTCAAACATGAATGTGATATGTTTTATTTTATATTATTAAATATTCTTATTTATATACTTACTACCTTATTTATAATGTCGTTATGTAATATTATGAAATGTGCATTGACGAATGTATTCATATTCTTAAGTTTTGTAGCAATAACTTCATTTTCATCAACTCAAAGATAAAGAAGTGTCAAACAAATGTAAAGGAAAAGCTCTGACAATTGCTAATGGAGTTCCTGCTAGAAATCTCTCATGTATTGAAAACGTCTTCAATCAAACACGTTTTTTCAACAAGCATGATTAGACGATTGAGTATAGGAAGGAGTTTTACACGAAGATAGTTTTGACACCTAAGATCATGAATTTCTCATTCTATTCACAATTAAGGCTTTACTTTTACCATCATTCACACTTTCAAAGGTTTGGAACAATTTCTCATGCTGAAAGATCCATACTTTGAGGATCTAATTAAAGTATTTTATTCGAACTTGAAGATCACATACCTTATACTAAGGTTAATAATAAGAAGATTAAAATCACACATTCAAATTTATTAACTTTGGCTAATTTAAAGTAACAAGGTAAAAAATTGTCATGTTTAAACATCCTCGAGGAGTTCAACTAATCGTGATATAACATTGAGTTTCATGTTTAAACCAATGATGCACGGTTGAAATGTAAAAAATGTAGGTAGTTTGAATATTAATGACAAATTACTACAATATGTGTTCGTGCACATATTGAGTCCACGAGCCAACAATTTTCCTAAATTATTGTATGAAGACATTTTAATATTATGGATTGAAAAATAATGTATTGATTAATTGGTTTCATTACAACATGCAACACATGATCAAAAGCATGGATAACAACATGCTTCTTCCATACGACATTCTGATAACACGGATCATGACTCACTACGATGTGGACTTATCCATGATGCATCCGTGGAACTAGGGTGGTCACACTATTTCGATCAAAAAACCTTGAACAAGTTGAATATATTTCAAGTCAATGGTGTCTACCTACATGGCAAGGGATGATGAACAAGATGACCAAGACCCATTAATACCCGACGACCACGTTAAAGACATTGCATATGAACCCTTACTCTCTCACGATGCTCAAATGCTTTCACAAATTTTGGGTGGTATTCAAGAGTTGCAACAAGGATTAAATACTTTGAACATCAATGTTAGTCAACAAAGATTTTGAGAGGGTTCATTAAAGAATTTACCTGCTCCAACAAGATTCGATGAATTCTAGAACTCTTTCAAATGATTGTTGTTATTATGATTATTGTTTTTTCCTTGTCTAATTATTGTAATTTAACTTTATTTTTTCATCATATTGTATTGTACACTTCTATGTTAAATATTAATCAGACACTGAATTTTGACATAAATTTCAGTTTATTTTATTAAGTTTTACGAAATTTACAATTTCACTTAAATATTTCACAACTAATTTTATCTAATTTTATAAAAAAATTATTTTCAACAATTTTGCAAGTATGCACAATATTAAATAATTCGTATTTTTTTTAATTGAGTTCACTAATATTAGTGAAAATGATGTTTTAATCCCACATAATTTCATCTACAAATAAGTAATGATATTTTATTTTAAATTAATTTTAACCAAAGATAAAATTGTAAAAAAAAATATCAATTAAATTTTGAATAACATCCATTACCTTACTCAAACTTTCATAAATTTTCTATTTATTTTTCATTATCATCCCTTTAATACAAATGATCTTAGTTTGAGTCTTTTTTTCTCTCTCTCATACAAATTCTTCTTATATCTTAATTCAATGAAAGCATTAGAAATATGAAGAGGAGAAAGAAAATAAGATAAGTTAAGAGTAGGTGGAGTAGGTGACATTGGGTACAAATGAAATATGAAATCAACAGAAACACAAAATTTGAGGAGGAGACATTTCAATCTTCATGGATGGCCCTTCTTCCTTTTTCCCTTTGCTTTATGTCTTCTGATCACAACAACGTACGCAGCTGCTGCACCACCCACCAAGCACCATTGTTGTTGCCCCACTCTCTCACTAGCTTCGCTTCCCACCCTCACCCAAATCATAAACACAACACACACACACAACACAACACTCCACAACATACCAAAACGTACGGACATATTTCCCTTCTGCTCTGCACCTTAACGTGTTCCTGTACCTCCTCATTCTAACCTCTTTATTCATTTTACTATTTTAACTTATTCAGCCTTTCACTTTAAGATCACATGTAATCACTCTGTCAGACAATTCTCTTTTTTTTATTTCATTTTTATCTACTTTCAATTTTAATAAAGTGGCTCAGGTAAGAAATCAAATATATAAGGTTTAAATCACTCAAAGAGCAATAAACTAAACTGCACATGGCTATGTGAAATATTTTCATTTGATATTTATTAATATTAAGTTTAACTTTCACATTTTTAAAGTATTTTCCTAAATTCTATGTCCGTTTTAAGTGATAAAATACATGAATGATTTTTGATCGGGTAGAAGTGGGTGAAGTGAAAGAATAATAATTAAGGATTTGAATTTAGTTACAATGATTAGTGATAATGACAATAATGCTGCTTTGGGACTGATTTAATTAATTAACTAATTGAAGATAATATTATTAGGTAGTGAAAGTTCAAAAATGACCTTTTGTGTAGCAGCTTTAAGTAGTTAAAGCACATGAATCATCTTTAATAGGACTTGTTGAACAGGCACAGCACAGGCAGAGTCACAGGCACGGGAGAATGACATAAGGAGTGCCACGTGTCATCAGATCATGAATTGCAAAGCAGCGTCTGCGTTTGACTGGGGTTTTGGTCAATGTCCTCCGAAAAGAAAATGATATGTCCGTGATCCTCTGCGCCTGGGTACACCTTAACGTGTACTTCTCCCAAATCTTTATCTTTTAATTGTGTTCACACTCCACAAAATTCATGTACACAACAGTGAAAATGGCCAAATACGTTTCAAAAAGATAAGACACTATTTGCTCACTAGTATGACATCCACCAATTACGTATTTTGACTCTAATTTTGTGGAAATAATAGCTGTTTCACATTTATATGTTAGTTCAACAAAATTATCTCATCAAATTCAGCTTAAAAAATATCATATCATTCCACTATGTTTGTGAAATTCATAACTATGAGACATATAATCACGTTACTAACAAATTATTAAATAAAAAATAAAAATAATAATAAAATAATTAATGTATTAACTAAGTTATATAATATTTTATAAATTATTAATATTTAAAGTAATTTCTATTATTAATAAAAAAATTAAATTAATTTTTAAATTTCAAATTAACAATTATAAAATTTAAAACAGTTGGTAGTTAAAATATTGTTAGTTAAGTTAATTAAATACTAATTTATAATATTTATTAATAATAAAAACTATTTTAGATATCAATTTTTTTTAATTTATTTAATTAATATAGTAATTAATTATTTTGTTTTTAAAATTAATATTTACTTAATTATTTTCTTGTAATTTCATATTATATGTCTGCAATATTTGTTAAACACTAAATATTAATAAACTAATAGAGATCTTTTCTAATAATAACTTGATAATTATTTACTCCGAGAAATATATGATCCCAATTAAGTAAAATTGTATCAACATCAAATTTATAGTTATTAAGAAAGGAAAAATAGATTTTCATAAAAGATATAATTCGCCAAATATACATATATATTTTCTAAATAAAGATTTAGTGGCTACTATATTTTAAACATACTTTTTGGGTGTTATATATAAACCTTAATTAGTTTTTGGAGTTTGTATTATATGCTTTTCATCGATAATAAAATTGATAGTGTAGTATTTGATTTCCAGTTCATTTAAAAAAAGTAACTTATATTTAAGTATATAAATAAAATTATAATAATTTATTGTAAATTTTCTTCTCTTTAATCTTTTGAAATTATCCTTTATCCTTTTCTCAAAAAAATTTCTATTCGTAAATGACTTCAAATAAATTAATTATGCCCAGTCAAAATTTCTTTAGGTTATGTTTCTCTTACTCTAAATCTTTTTTTTTTCGGATCCATATGTGAAGATTATAGGTTTTTCTACGTTCAATCAATTGAAAATGTTTTTAGTTCTTTGGTCTCATTCCTTATGACTTTGGTTGGTTGATTAGGTAATGTAGTTTAGGAATACAGTAGTTCTTGATGGTTTTTGAGATATAATTTATGATTCTATATTAAATTTGCTTACATTTGTCTATACAAAGTATCTTAGTTGAATTGAACTTATCTACCATCACATTAAATATAACTTTCATGTCATTTATCCATAAATAAATTTAGATGCAAAGTTGAGGCGTTTATTAAATCACATGCATGTGAAAATGAGAAATAAGGTTTCAAACTTATAGGATAACATGAGAGATTGAACCAACTTGAAGACTTTTGTTGGATACCTTTTTCATGGTATCATACTGTTGAAGATTCCACATCGACTAGAGATTATGACATTTCAACATTTCATTGTATATAAATGAGTGCAAACCTCAACTCCATGAGCCGGTTTTATGAGATTGAGTTAGACTTAAAGTTCACTTCTTAATATGATATCAGAGTTATTTCTAGCCTATCCTAGCACCCATAATATGTTATGTCATATACAAACTGTCACTCTTGACGTGAGTAGGGTGTGTTGGAGATCGCACATCGACTAGAGATTAAAACATTTCGTTGTATATAAGTGGGTGCAAACCTCAATCCCATGAACTGATTTTATTGGGTTGAGTTAAACTTAAAGTTCACTTCTTAATAGTAAGTCAATATTAATGTAGGGACAATTTTTTTGAGTTCACCTCTTTTTGAGTTCACCTCTCCAACACTTGTATAAAAGGGGCACATTATCATCAATTTTGCTTAATTTTGGGTTGTTGCTTGCATGCTGGAACATTTCATGATGAGACCTTGCACCAATTGGAATTTTGAGTTAAATGTTCTGAAAATTTACATGTCATAAAGCTAATTTATTTGGATATATCCTAAAATTTTATAATTATAGTTCAATTTTGAGATGTGCAAAGGACAATATCAGTGATTTATTTTTTATATCATGACATTTTGTGCATTACACTAATAAAAATAGTTACAAGTGATCGAAATAGTTAAGGTTGTTCCTTACACACAATCTAAATATAAACAAGATTAAGTTTTGATATCCTTCACACACAAAAAACAGTGCGCAATTCCTTTCATACTGTACTTACAATGTAGAATTATAGAATCTATTTGAATACAAAATTAGAAGAGTTTTCCAACTAGGAAAAAACTATATTTATGATAAAAAATCTTCAAAAGTTCTTTTAACTTGTATCCATCATTTACTCAATATACAAAAATAGCAAGCCAACATTAATGTTCCAGAACCCTCTCAAATATCACGTTAATCAAATTTGAAAAAGAAAACAAGAGTACAGAAAATTAACGTGATCACTAAATGATTTATCCCAACTACAATTACTTATACCACGCACTCTGGCTTTTAGGCGATAAACAAATATAATTTAAATTTTATATATATAGAATAAAGAATTAATTAAATTTCATTTTTTTAATTGAATTTTTTATTAAAAAATTATTTTATTGAGTATCCAAAATTTTATATTTTTTAGTTAAGTTTTTATCATTAGATTTTGCTATTAATTAAGGTGACCCTATGTTACTTTACATTGGCATTACTTAATTGACATTTCAACTACACTTAATTAACAATAAAATCTAATTACAAAGATAATTAAAAATAACAAATTTAAATACTCAATACAATAAATATTTTTAATAAAAAATTACTTAAAAACATTCAAATCTATGAGATATTTTAAATTTAATTAAATCTAAAATGAAGTTATAAAAAATATAACAAAATATGGCATATATATGAATATTCTATTTCAAATTTATATTTAAAATTTAATCAATCTTAACCAATAAGAACAAAAGTTACAAAAGTACAAATCCATCAATTTAAATACAGCAAACCACGCGCGAAAAAACTAATTATAAGCAAAAGATCACCACCAATAAACCATCAAAACTAACTCCACTTAATTTGAAAGAAGAAAAAACTCTTATCTTTTACTATAGTTTATTAACGTTTAATTACGATACTTACGATACTGAGTCAATGAGAATAAATGAAGTATAGAGTTACTGGTTGAAGGACATATATTAATATATAATATATAGTGTCATCCATATGTGTTGGAGATACACCCATTATAAATTGAGACTCAAACACTTTTTTTAAATGGTGTGTCTGTGTCGGACACATGTATGAAACACAATACTTATACGACACTCGTAAAATACATATCAGTGGAGTGTCTAATTCAATAAATATTTGTTGTGCAGTGTTTAATTCAAAAAATATTTGTTAAATTTTTAAGAATTCTAACACGGTTCTAACACAATTTTAAAAAAGAGAAATACATTAATTTTTTTAAAACTCATACTTATTTTATAAATGTTTATTATGATTATAATAATAAGAAACAAATCATTTTGAACAGCCATAAAAAAATATCTTTATGTTCCAAAAAAAATTTGAAACATACTTGTGTACATAAATATTTATTGTCAATTTATATAATCCATAATGATATAATATATAGATTTGTTTCCCTGTGTCCTACATTTTAGAGATTATACGTATTCCTGTATTCGTGTTGTATAAGTGTTTGTGTCTGTGCTACATAAATTATAAATAAAACAATTTTAGAATATATATAAATGAGATAAATCTCACTCTATAGGCTCAAATTAGGCTTAAATTTCAATATCTTAATATGATATCATAGTCATTCAAAATCTATATTATGATGTTACCCATTATTGAGTCATCCTTAATTCTCACACTTGATGTTCTCAACCTAAGAGACTGTATTGAAAATTCTACATATACTAAAAATAAGACCAATTAAGAAAATCAAAATTTTCTATGATTTTCAAACAAAATTTAATAATCATATTTTGAAATTTGTAATAATGTTTGTAGTAAAGTTTTGTAGAAAAATATTCAACAAATTAACAAAAATCAAGGAAAAAAAATCAACATAAAAAACCTATAACAAAATTCACATGTAATAAAATGTGTAATTAGTTTATATAATATTTCTAATACTAAAATAAGATATAAAAGACATCGAAACAAATTTTATAATATTAAAAGATGATTAATTAGTGAAACAATCTTACGGTAAAAATATTATTAAATCAACCATAAGAATTTGTATTATATAAAAAACAATAGCTTAGAGTGCAAAATTAAGTAATAAACATATAACAGACATATAAAAAAAATTATAATATTTAAATATTTTTTTTATTAAATTATTACTAATTTTAGAGATTAAAAATAATTAATAACTATATTGATTAAGTTAAATACTATTTTATAAAAAATTGGTATATAAAGTAATTTATATTATTAATAAAAATTTATAAATTAATTTATAAATTAGCATATATATCTAAGATTAGATCATACTAATCAGTGATTAATTTATAATTTAATCTAAAATTTTTATAACTAATACTCGGTACTAATTTTAAATTAATTTATAATAAAAATAAATAAATTTTAATATTTTTTTAATTTATAAAATAATATAGTAATTAATTTTTTTTAACGTTATGTGTAATGTTTTTTTTAGAAAAGAGTTTTTTATTAACGCAAGTGTGAGATTCGTTGTTGGTAATCTTTATGATTTGTCATTTCCTCTTTGGACATGTGTGCTTTGAATTTTGTAATCATTGTGCTGATAAGAACATTTATAGAAAATAATCTTCTTCTCTTAATATCTTTGTCTTTCTTTGTGTGTTAATACGAACTGGTATTAGAACTTTAGTTGTTTTGATTCATTTTGCATCCGTAGGTTGTTGTTTATTAATCAAGATTCTTCTCCTTTATTTATTCCTTTTGTTCTGAAGAAAATATTTAAGATGTTGAAAAAATAGTGAACACTTTGAACCGTGAGCATACCATTCTACAAGTTTAATATCATCTAGAAAGGTGATTCATCTGAATATTTTTTTAAAGAATATTTTATATTTTTTTGTTTGATTTTATAAAATTCATTTATTCTAGGATTAAATGTATTTTTCATTTTTATACGAGAATTTAATTTTTGTTTTTAATTTAAATTTTAGTTTAATGGTAATAAAATTATTGAAATAATAGAGTCCGTGGCAATTAATAACAAAAATATTTATATAAAAATAGTTTTAATTAATTCCTCAAATTTATGTTCAAATAGTCCAGATTGGAGGTTGTCTAGAGATGGCGAATTCGCATATTCGGCCTTAAGAAGTGCTTTATTCTGTTTTTTTATAAAACTTTATTTTTTGATAAAACTAGGTTGTGGTGTTCGGTTGTGTAGTGAATGATTCACAAAGGCAGAAGATTGAAAGATGAACACCTAGGCGTGACTTATAATTATTTATAGTCAACATCTTAATCTTTTTTTAAGACAATGTTATTTCTGAATTAATTGGTTAATAACAAAAATATTTTTTTAAGCAATACTTAATTTTTTTATTAAAGTCACCTAGGTTTACTTTTCAATTGGTGTTTCATGATTTATTTTTCCGGTTGGTGTTTGTTGGGATTTTTTTTCTATGTTTTGCAAAGATTTGTCATCCACGTCACTAGTGTTATTTTTGTGTGTGTAAATAGTCAATTTTCTTGTAAAGTCAATTAGAAAAACTTATAGTCAGTTCTTTATCGATAAGAAGTTAATAAAAAAATAATCTCACTAATAACGTCAAAAAGTAATCCTAACATAAAAAAAAACTCAATAGATATAAATAAATAAAATTCTTTATTATTTTTAGCTAAAAAATAACTTAACCAATTTTAATCGATAAATAGTATTAACTACAATTGAAAGAAAAATATCACCAACTAAAATGTTAAAAAATTAAATACTTTTAATATTAAAATAATTTCTTGTTTTTAATAATAATAGAAATACTCTACTCCAGAAAAATTAAATTTTAATTTTTTTATCTAAATAAAAATATTTAAATTAAAAATACTTCAAACTTTATTCATTTTAATTTTTTATCTAACTATATGATAAATTATACTTTACTTTCTATCACAAAATGATAAAAAAAATATTTTCTTCTATTATTGTGATAGTTTGATTCTCGACACACCAACATATTTTTTGGTTTATAATAAATTTGTATGAGACTTAAATTAATAATATATATGAATTTGGTATAGCAAAAGTTGATACTTATTTTAGTTAAGAGAAATAAAAAAATAAAAAACATTAAAAATATAAAAAAAAATGTTCCTTTAGTAGGACGAGAATCCCATTTATCAAGGAAAAATCTTGATTAAAATTAAATAGGAATGCTAATAATTTTTTTTTTTATAAATCTGTTATAAAAAAAAGGTATGAATACTATTTTTTTTAAAAGAACTTAAAACAAAATTTTAAACTGACTTATTCTTGAATCGACCATGTGAGTCTCGATAGATAGAGGAATATGGAGAAAAAATATTAACAAAATAAAGAAAGAAAAGTTTAGTAATTAATTGAGAGAATGGATAAACAATTATTGTGAGAAGTTACAATAGTAATTCTTTTAGATAAATAGTTGTATATGAAAAAAGGGAAATGTATTAGAGAAGTGAGATGTTGAATGAAAAGATGGTTGATGCTATGACAACAAAGTTGTAACAAAGAAAGTTATGATATTAAGTGAATGTATAGCATAGTTAGTTATCTTTTGACATTGTTGTAGCGATGGTTAAGGTTTCCAAACATCAATTATAACTTTAATTAATGATGTTTTTGCAACGACAATCATTTGTTGCAACTAACTTGTGCTAGTGACCCACATTGCTGCCATACCAAACATACGTAGCAATCAAAGTAGCTGTGATAGAATATTTTCAAAGATTTATGGAAATTTTATGTTGCAGCCATATCTTCATTTTTTCATAAATAGCAAAAGTCTCAATCATAACTTATAATTTCCTAACAATTTAAATGGTTGGAATATAACTTTTTCTATTGGTTAGTGTTGGTGCAAAATATTGTGTGTGCATTTAATTTGTATTGTTTATATATGGTTCTGATTGTTCTAAATCTTTCAAAACCAAACTATAAATATATATATATATATAAAATAATAAAATTACAATGCAACCAGTAATAAAAGAAGTCATTAAGACAGTAGACACCTTATATGTTTAACTTGTTGAAAATAGTATATAAATTTCTGACATATATTTAATAATTATTATATAAATAATTGTCCATCATTAACGATCTTGTTCTCACGAAAAGAAATTCGATGATCAGTTGCAGTCATGAAATAGGTGGCTAAGTCTAATTTTAATTTAACAAAGTTATCAAAATTGTACTAAATATTACATCATCAATAATTTTAAATTATATAATTTTATATTATTAGAATTATTTACGTCAAAATTTTGTTAAATTTAGTAATGATGATAAAAGAATTTATATTTTATAAATATACATTGCATTAATTTTGATTTATATAAAAAGTGTATCAAATAATTTTAGACTATTATAAAATTTTGTATATATAATTTATATAATAATAATTTTTGTGAATTTAAAAAAAATTATAATCTGATTGAAAGATTTTAAGTAGTGTAATATTTTATATAACTTAGACAAGTAACATTTTATTTGTTTTCTGTTTTGATAAATTAAAGTTTAATTTTATGTATGTTAACTTTAAAAAAAATGTAGGTGATATTAACTTCTTAAAATGATAAGTGTATAATTTGATTATAAAATTTAATTAATTAATTTTTTTATAAATATTTGTGGAGAAATTTATTTGGATGAATCTTAATTCTCCTTCATTCTCCATGATATACCTCTCGTGATTGAATTAAATACGACTTTTACACGGACACATTACTCGTTAAATTATCGCGTAGAGAGTTTTATTAAGTAAAATATAAACTAGGATGAATATGGTAAGAAAAGGAACATTTGTACAACATAATTATCTTAAATACCACATTCGAACAATTTCATATCTTTCATCTTAATTAAAATACCTGATATGGAAAATCTTAGTTCAATTGTTTTGAAGTCATCTCTTGGTTCTCTATTATGAGTTGCAATAATATGAGATATTTGAGATTATATGAATAAAGTCATTTCTAAATAGGGGTGAATTGGAAGAAGTTTTTATTTGATCCAAGTAAAAATTTGGACTTGGTTGTCATCTAAAATACCCTCTTTTAATTATTCTTTTAATTGACAGTTGAATCTTTACATTTGTCTAACAACCTTAATGTGGTTTGTTTGGTTTTGTTGATCCAATCTTATTAAGATAAAGTTGTACGCAATGTATTTTACTTGTAAATGATTAAAATGAGTTTTGTTGTGCTGATGATTGAGAAAGAGATTTATAGAGGATTCTGGACATGGTAATTTGCAGCCTTTGGTTTCTATTACCAACAATATACATCCTAGTTGGATTATGATAAACTAATTTGAAATTATTTTGGGTTTATTCTCTTTTGTTTTTTGGTTTGATTCTGTGTAATATTTGGTAATTGAGGCCATGACAATATTTAAATTGTAAAGGTGTGGGGTTGATGTAAACAAGGACTTTTTAATGACTGACAGGTCAGATTTTGTATGTAGATAGGTTTTGATGGTATTATGATTTTCGGTGGGTGAATGTGAAAGAAGTTTTTATTTGACCCAAGTAAAATTTTGGATTTGATTGTCATCTAAAATACTTCTTTTAATTAACGATTGAATCTCTACATTTGCTTAACAACCTTAATGTGGTTTGTTTGGTTTTGTTGATCAAAGCTTATTAAGATAAAGTTGTAAGCAATGTATTTTACTTGTAAATGATTAAAATGAGTTTTGTTGTGCTGATGGTTGGGAAAGAGATTTATAGAGGATTCAGGACATGGTAATTTGGAGCCTTTGGTTTCTATTACCAACAATATACATCCTAGTTGGATTATGATAAACTAATTTGAAATTATTTTGGTTTATTTTCTTTTGTTTTTTGGTTTGATTCTATATAATATTTGGCAATTGAGGCCATGACAATATTTAAATTGTAAAGGCGTGGGGTTGATGTAAACAATGACTTTTTAATGACTGACAGGTCAGATTTTGTATATAGATAGGTTTTGATGGTATTATGATTTTCTGTGGGTGAATGTGAAAGAAGTTTTTATTTGACACAAGTAAAATTTTGAATTTTGTTGTCATCTAAAATACCTCTTTTAATTGACGATTGAATCTTTACGTTTGCTTAACAACTTTAACGTGATTTGTTTGGTTTTGTTGATCCAAGTTTATTAAGATAAAGTTGTACGTAATGTATTTTAATTGTAAATGATTAAAATGAGTTTTGTTGTGGTGATGGTTGGGAAAGAGATTTATAGAGGATTTAGGACATGGTAATTTGCAGCCTTTGATTTCTATTACCAACAATATACATCCTAGTTGGATTATGATAAACTAATTTGAAGCTGTTTTGGTTTATTCTCTTTTGTTTTTTTTTTTATTATTGTGTGTGATATTGACAATTGAAGCCATAACAATGTTTTAATTGTAAAGGTGTGGGGTTATGTAAACAAGGACTTCTTAATGACTGACAAGTCAGATTTTGTATGAAGACAGGTTTTTGATGATATTATGATTTTCTGTGGGTTATGCATATACATAATCTGCTTCATTGTAATAGGATTGAGACATCTCTAGAATGTCTTTTATTTTTTTTTATTTTTTTTACTAATAAATAAAATAATATTACTGGTAAAAATTAATAGAAATTGTTTGTTTGAAAAGATATTAAAGAAGATTAGATAAATAAAATTAGATGATTTATTTGTAAAGCATATTAGGTTAAAACATGGGAAGTAAAAATAGTTGATACCAATCACTCAGTCTTATAAGGAAGATTGAGATTAAATTATTTTGGTCATTAATAGTGCGTTTGATCTTAATTACTCGAGAAAAAAATATACAAGCGTAATGTGACTATTGAATCAGACGCAAACTTAAGCTAAAAAGAAAAAAAAAAAACATTGGAGAAAAAAATATTAGGGTGTAGCTTGTATTATTTTAAAGTTTTTTTTTAATAATTTTTAGAATGCATCTTTAATCGAAACTAAGGGCAATTCTATGAGTGTTATCTAGGATTAATTACATTAAAGATATTGGGTGATTAGTTTATATTTATTATTTTAGAAAATGCTTATTTAATAAAAAAAGGCACATTTTTATTTTTTTATATGTTGGTCTAATATATGTTTATTTAAATTATTTTTCCAATCTTAGTATATAACATTTATAATGTAATCACATATAACACATACTAATAAAAATAATTAATTCAATTTATGTTGTTGAATTTTTAAAACAATAATATAACTATACCAAATTTACCTTAATCATTAATAACTTTTAAAATTCTCTTCTCATTGATTATTTATTAATAAAAACAACACATGTATTCATCCTCATTCCTTCTCGTCTGTATCAATTTTAGAATTCTGTTTTTCATTGTTATCTGTTTCTTTGTAATTCTAATAACATAATTATTATTTTCCCCTACTATACTAAAAATCCTTACAATAATTTCTAAATGATTTAGGTGTGAATTTATTAGGTTAGATGAAAAGAGAAATGGGTGAAATTCAAAAAGTGTAACTATTTGATTAGAATAAGAAAGGTTTGTTATATTTTTTCTTCTTATAAAATAAGATGAAAAGATATATAAAAAGAATTTTTGGAATAATATTTATCATTGAATAATAAGAAAAAATAATAATATTATAAAACTGACTTTTAATTACTTTTAATTATTTTTTATAATATGGATCAGAATGACTAATTTTTTATATTTATTTTAAGAAGAAACATCTACTTTAAAAGTGGTTATTTAAAAAATGATTTATTAAAAAATATGTTTATTAATTTAAAAAGATGATAAACTTATACACTTAGTTTTATAGAAATGATTTCAACTAACTTTTCAAGAGTACAGATGCATAGATTATTATTATTATCATTATATTTCTTAGGTTTTTATTTTTTGATTGCGCTAATGATATTCTTTAATTAATTAATAAATAAAGACTTGATATTTTCGAGTGGTTTTTGTTTGTTTTAATTATATTTTTTATTTCGGTACACTATAGCATATTTAAAGAATTTAAACTGTGTTTCATATGTTACTATTAAACTCTTCCTAAGAAAATGTTCCATGAGAACAATCTAAAACTTGTCATATCAGCGCATGAATATATCATGTCACATGAGATGAATGAATTTACTTTAGATACTTTAAAGAAGAAAAAGGGTACACTATAAACCTACCCATCACCTAGATGCTATAATCTTCAATTCGAGGATAATAAGTAAAGAGTTAAATTGGTTTACAAACAAAAGTTTAGGCACATAAAGAAAAGTTTTAGATTCAAAATGCCATCGGACCAAATATGATTGCCTAATGTGTTTAATATGGCAAATCATATGAAACTTGATTGATATATTTTCTTTTAAAAAAACTCAATTGCACTTTTAATATTTTATGTTTTAAGTAAATAACTTTTTTTACATTTTTAGTAATCTACTTTTTTTATATATTTGAAAATCTCACAATTTTATTGTTCTAACTTTAAATTTGTTGAGATAATATTAGTAGGATCAATAATCTACTTAGATGTATTGTCCGTTTTGAAACTTAGAATTCAGTCACAATAGATTAAAGAAGGAAAGTGTGTATAAATTGTTCTTAACATCAACTTTTAAGCATTACGAAACTATTATTGGACTTATCGAAACAAGCTCGTCAGTCGAGGGCTAAGGTAAGAGTTTTTGATCCTATGTCAATGTTTCAACCTCAAGTTCGTTAATATAACATTACATGGTCAATCATCACATCTAATATTTTTATTATTCATTTTGGAGCTCAAACTTTCATTACAATTTTATCTTTAAAAGATGTCTCAGTAGGTTAAAGGAGAAAATATGTATATAAACTGTTCTTATAGACTTGATTCCTAAACGATGTGAAACTATTGGACGTACCAGAATACTTACATTTTATATTCAAATAATTGGATATATATGTATATATTCATGATGAATTCTTGGTATACAATAATTTAAAAAAATTAGTAAACATTTAAAGAATTTAATAGGAGCTAAGATTAACAATGAAGGAGAATAGCTCAAATATTTTATTAATGGACAACATATTTTAAATTTGTTGCTTTTTTTATTGAAAGAAAGTTTGTAACAATTTAATCAATTCAATATAGATTTTTTTTAGAAAAAAGGGAAGAATTTATATTTTTCAAGTAAAAAGTAACAATAAAAATAATTATAAAAAATTGAATGATTTTTTTTATTAAAAGTATACTTTTACAATAATAAAATAAATAAAAAAGACAATTAAGCATGGATTAAAAAGCAAAAATAGACCACCTAGGAGTCAAATGAAAAATTAGTACTAACTTGAAGTGATTCATATTTTAAATTGAACCATAAAATTTGGTTAGCTAATTTTTTTTTATAAAAATTTCATGTTAGATATTACTATGAATGTTGACATCTCAATTAGACTGACACATCAAATAATAATAATCATTTGTCATCACATGAAAAAAATATTATTAAAAAGAAAAAGGAAATACAAAAAAATATGGGGGACTAGATCAAAACTCATATATTAACAAAAACGGTACATAAGTAATTTATACCTATTAATAAATAACTCTAAGAAAAGATTAGATGGAAGCCTATTATACCAATAAAAATACTCTCTATAAATAAAGCCTAAGTTAACAAGCTTATCAGCACATGCATTCCTTTCATGAAAAATGCGAGAAACCCTAAACCTGATTTTCCCACAATAGTCAAGACAAGTGTTCCAACTATTACAAAGTATCAAATGAACATTAGTCCTAGCAGACAACACAAACCAATGCAAAATTACATTCAAGTCATAAACTAGTAAGACCCATTGTTTGCTTAATAGCATAACTCCATAATACTAAAAAACCAAATCAGTCTGAACATCAAGGAAAGCAGATAAACCACCAATAAACTCTCTCATACTCCCACAGAAAATGCTCCACCACAACTAACAAGATTAGGAGAACTCCTAGAAGTCCCATCACATGGAGAAGGAAACTCTCATCTAGTAGGAAGAGGAGATAGAACTTTATCACTATTAATATAAAAAACTTAAGCACCTTGAAATCAAACATATAATTTTGTATATAGAACTTTTAAAAAGAACTAAGAAATGATTTTGAATTTTGAACTATAAAAAAGTATATTTTAAAATTTAAGTCGCATTATTAAAAGATATGAATACAAGTCTAATAGAAAAATGTTAATATTAATTGTGTCTTTTTTAATTTTTAGTTGTTTCTCTCTATAGAGGTGAATAACCTTTATTTTGTCTTGGTTTGTTATAATTCTAGTATTTATTAATTGATTATTATTTTTAACTAGACCTAGAATCAGTGTACAACTTTTATATATATATATATATATATATATATATATATATATATATATATATATATATATATACATTCTATTTTTTTTTTTTTATATATATAAATAAAAATATATTTATTTTTTTTTTTTTTTTTTTTT
>Ga0123342_1002613_pt1 | contig 29735 bp, 11 predicted proteins | sample Turbeawhitnodule_FD_89960 | JGI IMG/M metagenome (GOLD analysis project Ga0123342, IMG submission 89960) | Root nodule microbial communities of legume samples collected from Mexico - Turtle bean Mexico white nodule | ecosystem: Host-associated > Plants > Roots > Nodule | place: Mexico: Nepantla... | reverse complement strand
GGGCCAATGTTGAGTCGTGCGAGCCCGGGCCGATGTCTAGTCGTGCGGGCTCGGGCCGATTTTGAGTCATTCAGGCCCAGGCCGATGTCGAGCCGAGCGAATCCAAATCGATGTCGAAGTGAGTGGGTCTGGTCGATGTCGAGACGATCGGGATCAGACCGATGTCGAGGCGAGCGGGCCCAGGCCGATTTCGAGGCGAGCGGGCCCGAGAAGATGTCGAGCCGACCGGGCCCGGGCCGATGTCGAGCCGACCAGGCCCGGGCAGATGTCAAGCAAACTGGGCCCGGGTAGATGTCGAGTCGAGCGGGCCCGGGCCATTGTCGAGTCGGTCGGGTCGGGCCGATTTCAAGCTGTCTGGACCCGGGCTGATGTCGAGCACGATGTCAAGTCGAGCGGGCCCGGGCCGATGTCGACTCGAGCGGGCCCAGGCCGATTTCGAGGCGAGCGAGACTGGACCGATTTCGATGCAAGTGGGCCCGGGCAGATGTCGAGACGACTGGGCCTGGGCCGATGTCGAGCCGACCGGGCCCGGGCCGATGTCAAGCAAACTGGGTTCGGTCAGATGTCGAGTCGAGCGAGCCCGTGCCATTGTCGAGTCGAGCGGGCCCGGGCCGATTTCGAGTTGAGCGGGCCTGGGTCGATGTCGAGGCGAGCGGGCCCGGGCCGATGTCGAGGCGAGCGGGCCCGGGCAGATGTCGAGCCGACCGGGGCCGGGCTGATGTCAAGCAAACTGGGCCCGGACAGATGTCGAGCCAAGCGGGCCCAGGCCGATGTCGAGCCGACCGGGGCGGGGCAATTGTTGAGCCGACCGGGCCCGAACCGTTGCCGAGCCGACCGGGCTCGGGCCGTTGTCGAGCCAACCGGGCTCGGGCCGATGTCGAGTCGACCGGGCCCGGGCTGTTGTCGAGCCGACCGGACTCAGGCCAATGTCGAGTCGAGTGGGCCCGGTCCGATGTCGAGTCGAGGGGGCCCGGGTCGTTGTCGAGCCGAGTGTGCCTGGGCCAATGTCGAGTTGTGTGGGCCCGGGCCGATGTCGAGTCGAGGGGGCCCGGGCCGATGTCGAGGCGAGAGGGCTCGGGCCGATGTCGAGTCGAGGGGGCCCGGGCCGATGTCGAGGCGAGAGGGCTCGGGCCGATGTCGAGGCGAGCGGGCCTGGGCCATTGTCGAGCCGACCAGGCTCGGGCCGATGTCGAGCCGAGCGGGCTTAAGCTGATGTCGAGCCGATGTCGACGGGCCTGGGCTAATGTCGATTCGTTCGGCCGAGGCTGATGTCGAGTTGTTCGGGCCTAGGCTGATGTCGAGTCGTTCGGGCCGAGCCGATGTATAGTCGTTCGGGCCCGGGCCGATGTCGAGTCGTCCGGGTCAGGGCTGCTGTTGAGTTGTCTGGGCCCAAGCCGATGTCGAGTCGTTCGGGCCCGGACCGATGTCGAGTCATCTGGGTCGGGGCCGATGTAGAGCTGAATTGGTCTGTGTTTAAGTTGAGTCGGCTTAGGCCTAGTTCGAGCCAAGTTAGTCTTTATCCATATCAAAATGGATTTAATGTAATTGACAAAGTGAATTTAATATAATTAACAAAGTGGATTTAATTTGGATTCAATCCACTTTAAATGAATTTTAAAAAAATCCAAATATATTTGATCTAGTTAAAGTGGATATGGATTTTAAATCCAATCCACTTATTTGGATTTGGATTTTGCCCACCCCTACCAATAAAGCGACACATTTAAAGATGTAGCTCACATTTAGAATAGTTATTAATATTATCTTTATACATAATACTCTTTCCTATCCTTTTTACTTAAGGTTTAATTTCGAAACTAAAAAATATGTAATTATTCTTTTGTCTAATGTTATGAAGTTTGTTATTTTAACTTTTTTAATTTTTTACCTCAATAAATGTACATACATAAATAAATTAAAAATTAGGCAAAAAATAAAGATATAATTAACAAAAAAAAGTAATTAATATTTCAAAATTGGGAAACAACAAATAAATAAAAACAAAAAATCTTTAAAAGAAATTGATAGGTAAAACGAATGAAGAGAGGTTAGGGTTACTTTATATTTTGAGGTAACAAAGAAGAAATATTGAGTCTTATTTTCATTGTCAGTGTAGCTTTCTTGCAGTTTTAATAGTAGATTGGTAGACGTAGAAATAACTTGGTTTTTGCATATCTTGCTAACTGACAAGATCCACAATGATTACTGAATATGAATGAGCGTGGCATACTTGACAAGCAACACCAAAAGATGGAAAATTAAATTAACCCCGACTCAAGCAACCACTTGCCAAGATATAGATAGTAAAAGTCCGTAGAAATAATCAGGTTCATGTAATTATTTTACTAGCTAGCATCACCAAAAACAAAGCATTGATTGATTCGGTTCAATGAGCTATAAATATTTCTATATTACATAATTAGCGGACAAAATTCCCAACAGCGAGAGGGGGAGGACTGCAAGTTCCCTATGCCCCCTATGCTCTCAGTTTCACTATTTTAAACACTAAAAGATAAAAGCTCAAATCGTGAGAAACTTAAAACAAAAAAATTTAAATTGATCATAGTATATGTATGTTTATTCAGCCACCTGGTGATTTCACTTCTGGATCATCCCTCCCTTGATCAAAATAGTAAATTGAGGCCAAACAAATAAAGACATCCGTAAGAATAAGATTAAACACATCGAAAACAAACTTCGGAGCAAACAAACCCCAAACCTGCAAAAACGATTAAGCATTGAGTAAACTGTAAAAGCATCAAATATGTAACATCAGGGTAAATGAAATATATTTCAGGTAAAAAATATAAAAGTTACCATCAGGTGCCGCCTTTGAATTGTGACACATAGTATCGTGAAAGTGGTTGTAATTGCTGTTATGAGCCCATATGTTGTATACATCTATACAAAACATTGAGTGGTTATTGCATTGAACAAGTAATGCATGCAATGATCAACTAATGGATATACTAATAAATGAAGAAAACTCACTTGAGATAATTGTGTGAAAATAAAATGCTTTCCATGATTAGCCTGGTACTTGCTTGCTACAAGAAACGGGAGTCCAAAAACTGGAAGAATGATAGAAAAGCCAAATGTATCAATAGTAAGGAGGATTGCTTGGCGAACTAGCACAAATTCTTCAAACCTGAAAATTAATCAGTGTCTCAATTATTTAATTTACCAATTGTATAGAAATAGTAACGACAGAGATGCCAATAACTGATTATTCGAACGGAAAAAATAGGGTTGATTGTAATGGTTACATTTGTTTCGAGTCCCAATATATTGCCAAAGGAAAAAAGTCCAATAGCGGATCTTATAATAACTGAAATGTTTGTATCAAGATTGCTAATAATTATTTACCCTATAAATGCAGCACCGTAGCGGAGACCATCAAATGCACACCTGAAACCATAGTTTTCAAAATTATTACAAGACAATGGGAATGAAGGACAGAGAGTTGCAAATCTATACACCTATTAAAAATGATAATTATAACTCCAAAATTAAACCTTGAAGAGCATACCAGTGACCACTACAGAAGAAGAGACATGTCGCAAAGAGGCTCCATTGCATGATAGAAAAACTTCTATGAGGTCCATCCTTACCTTCTATGTTAACAAACTTCATAATAAAACAACCTGGAATACATTGAAAATCAAACATTTCTTCACTAAAGAGCATGCAGCTTTGAGCACATGAAACTGACTACTAAACCGCAATACCCATTCCTTATCTACAAAGGTATAACCAAAGCCATGAAAGAAATGTATTCGAGAATTATGCAGCAAGATATAGGCCATTTATACAACATAAGAGCACAAAAAGAAAGAGCACCTCCAAATATGGACGCAAAAGCAACCATGGGACCCTGTTTTCCTGAGAGAAGAATGACAGTTGAACTCCACGCAGATAACATGGATGTTGTTTTTGCAACTAAATTTGTTTTGCAGTCTAAATTGCTTTTCTTAAATAATTGACCAAATGTCAGAAATAACAACTGCCCCAGAGCAATAGCATAAATGATTCTAGGAATATAAGTTCTTCCAACACTTTGAGGTATCAATGCGCCATCAAATCTATTACTGTCTGTGATCCAATGAGCAATTATTAGCATATAACTCAAGATAGTGCCCAGTATGAAATACTTCCATGGCCAATCAAAGAAGCTGCCACGGGTGGCCTTGTACAACCAAGCTGCCAACAGAATCAGAACTGCGATTGGGACAACTTCAGCTGCATAGTCCCAAACAGGTAAACCTGAGGCTATGTTGATGATCCATGAGGTATAGTCTTTCATGAAAGCAGATGTGGCAGCCTGCTTGGACAGCCCAACTTCAATTGCAAATCGGCAAAAAGTGCTCAAAATAAGAAACCCAATGCTCTGCAGAAAAGATAAATAAGTTAAAGAGCCATTTAATTAGAATTCCAAGAAGACTTCTATAGGCACACATGCGTTAGAATGTAAGGAAGTTCAGAAATAAATTAAGCTTTTAGACAGAGGACAGAAAAAAAAAACTAAACAAAACACATACTTCTATTAACAGCTTCCCCTTGATAACAGATTGGCGTAATGTCACAACTCCAGATGTGCTCAAAAGAAAATTTGCTACTTTCCCTTCCTCCACTGACAAAAAGATAGAGTGAAAAATACAATAACTATTTTAAACATTCTGGATAAACAAAGTGGAATGTATGTTGATAAAAACTTCACACTTACGGATATAACTGTTTGAAAGGAAACTGAATGCACGGATGGCCAGTAAAAAGATTGTAAGAATTGAGCCATTGACAATCCAAGAACCTCCAGATGATGACAGTGTCACATCATGCTCCTTGGTTGTCCTTAAAACAGTAAAAACTTGAAATATAAGTGATATTAACATGATTCCAATGCCAATTCCCATCATGTTCAAATCAAATTCAGTCCATTTAGACCGAGCTAACTCAGTGACCGCTGTTAGGAATTTGAAGTATTCATCAATTTGCTTCTTCAGTGCTGACACTGATGTATCGCTGTTATTTTGTCTATCAAGCAGAATCTTTTTGGTGGAATGTGACCAATGATTCTCTGCTTGAGCATAGATGCTTGCTATTCGTGAAAATTCATCATGAGAGAATCCAACGGCTGATGATGCTGAGTAAGCATCTACATATCTCTTCACCTAGACAAGGAGAAAATCATTATTCTAATGACTAAATGATATCTCACACACACACACTCTCCTAAATGCTTATATCATTATTGGTTGCCGTAATTAAATATCAAAATTGTAGTAAAACCCAAGATTTCCTTAAAGTATAATTAAGCTATTTTGAAAGCATAAAAGACTCGTGTTTTTTCTGATTAAATAACACATGAATGGTAAGCTTGTCAATAATATTTTTACATGCAGCACCACAGTGCAAACTATCAAAATTTACTAGCATAACAAAAATGTCCTGCATTTATTGTTTATGAAAAAATAACGCAAGTGTATTGGATATGAGACACAGTTTACTCACAATACAAAAATGTCAATGCATATACGTACATACATGCATGTGTGCATACATATTTGTGTGTGCATTTGTTAGTCCTCATATGTTCAATCGGGAAAGAAAACATGGGATATGTTTGTTTAAGTCTAAAAAATATTAACATATTAAACAGTTCACTTGTCTATCTTGGTGCTTGAGCAACATTGTGGTATCAACTAACAAACTCCAACAGAAAACCGTTTCTTATAAAGTAAGCATGGGGTTCTCAAAAGTCCAAACAAGAATTATGTTAAATGAGACAAGAAGAAGAAAGAATGCTGTGTTTTTCAAGTCAACAAATATCCTGAGGAGAAAAGAGTAAATGCTGCATCCAGGAAAGGGAGGTATTCTAACTTTCGAATTGCACCATCAAGGTCCGTTTCACAACTGTATAGCCAAATTTCAGCAGAAAAGTTGTAGAAAGAGTAACTTGTAATTAAGAATATAAGATTCAGCAAGTACCTGCCAAGAATTTATGCACAATGCATTAGCATAATTCTGCATCCAGACATCTGATTCTGACAGCTTTTGAGAGGCATCCGAATTCCAACTATCTGCTCCCAAAGCATATAATTCAGGATTGATATGACCAATGCTGATGACCAAGAAAAAGACGTTGTGAGTATCAACAGTCATCAATAAATTTTTAAAATGTGCTTCAATAAGAAAATGAAAAACCAGACATCAAAATAGAAGCTTCCAGATTGAAGAAATTAATGGAGAATAGGATTCGGGACATATAGATAGGGACAGCAAAGTGATGAATTGACAAGGCTTAACTCAATAAATATGGAGGCTTATATGCACAAGATTAATGTTCTGATGCACGATATATTTGTTGGACTCGACTGAAAGAATTGCACAGGTGCTTCATTTCATAATCTTCATTTATATATATGTGTTTCTATCAAGCCTATGTAGCAAGAATTTATGAAGCCCTCTGGAAAATCTAAATGCTGAATGATAGGATAGACATCTACTTAGGCACAATGGCTCCAAAATTTCCTTATATATTCATCTATCCTCTTAAAAATTTTAAGAAAAATAAATTTCAATCCCCTTCAACTCCCAATATTTTTGTAAATTCTCAACACCAAATAACACATAAAACCAATACTTTCAAGCAAAAAGTATCCTAGGCCTTTGCAAACCACCTTAAAACATGAAATACTGAATCAAGATTGAGACCAAAATAACCTTCCATTTAACCCACAGCTCATACAGGAAAACAAAATGTTACAAAGAAATATAGAAAGTCAATTGAGTCAATACATCAGGCTAATTATATAGCTATACTAGTGCAAGACAAAGGAAGATAGTAGTAATATAGACAGGTTGCTTACACTGCACCTTCCATATGGGAAAGGTATGCCAAGCAAAGCTGAGATTGTTACTGCAAAGTCTAGCTGTAAAGGATGATAGGCAATTGGATGAATACAAATATCAATATATTAAATTATATCTGAGGTGTTCAAATGCCATTATTACAAAGGGAAAAACTTTGCTAACCTGCTGCATGGAGCTGATACAAACATTCTTCCCATCCTGAAATGTAATTTACCCATAAAAATATTAAAATCCAAGCACAGAAATATAAAGATCAATGTCAGCTTCGTGCAATAGCACTACCTATGAGTAGAATGAATATTTATCCAAGTGTATCCTTTAAGTTAGATATGCATGAACTTAGTGTTATAGTTTACCAGTGGTCTCCTCAATAACTTATTTATGCATAACCATTTTCCACTCCCAATTATGCTCTCCATTTCTTGATTTTTCTTGCACTAAAGGTAATGAGCATGTGCAAGAGGAAGCAAAAGATTGTTGAAATTTGGAAAGAGAAAAAAGACACCAGCATTTTTATTGTCTATGTTTAAACTTTAAAAGGAATAGTAAATACCAGATCCTGTTGAATAGAACAAGAATCAAATTCTGCAGGTACAGACGAAAGAGGCTTCTTAAAACTCATGGCAAAAAGGGCAGTTTCAACCTGCATGATTTCATCACCAGTATCCTAAGTCAAATTTGGAAAAATTTATAAATGAAAAAACAAAGCATATGAAAAGACACTATAAGTGCTGTACACACCTCTTCAGCACTCCCACCACCATGATCACCATTTAATGTTTGTCCATGGTCACCCATGACCACAAGCAAAGTATTTTCATGTGAGCTCCCAGGTCCAGACTGATTTTCCAGAACTTCAATAACTTTCTAAAACAACTTACATTAGTTTGTTTAACCCATGGAAATCAGCAATACTAAACCAACATATTTTGATAAAGCATGAATACAAGATTTCCACAAATATTGTAAATCAAGGATTGCAAAAAACATACCTCTAAGATGGTATTGTATTGCTCCAACTTTTCTATCATTGGGGTTGAGTCAACACCAAATATATGTCCTGCATGATCCTGAACCAAGCAGAATACAATACACAACCTCGTGAAAATTGCTTACACACTGGTAAGGAGAACGAGAACAGGAATAACAAGTATAGAATGAGGATATTAGGATTATTAGGTGAATAGCATGAAATAATATCAAACCTACCACTCCAAGAAAATGTGCAATAAGAACATCCCAATCTTCTTCATATAAGGATGGTAATAGGTGATCAATGCATCCATTGTCAACCTAGAAAATAAACAACAATATTTAATATTCATTGAAATGATGGATCAAACAAAAAGACTAAAGCCACCCATGCTCAATTCACATATACTGGAGGGATTAGAAGTCTAATCAAAAGTCAGGTTTAACACGAAAGAAGGCCTACTGTATGAAGATCTTTGACATTAAAAGACGGGTATGGATAAGATCTTTCAAAATGATGAGGAAATAACTGAGTCCACGTATCATCCCCCATCATAACAACTTTCTTTCCATTTTGAACCAACTGCAAGTGAGCACATAAATTAGCAGAAATTTAACAAGAATCTGCTTCAAATCTGGGATCAAAGTAGTGAAGCAATATTTGGATGACAAACATTACAGACAAGGTTTAAAAATCGACCACAATGTCCAGGACTCTCTACTCACTATGAGTGCATCGCAACCTCAATTGTGGCCACAGGGCCTCATTTACCCACAATATCAAGGATCGCAACGAAACCCCAATCGCTACTACAACTCTAATATAAAACCTAGATTACAAGCAAGAAGCTAGAGAGAATACCTACCTGATTTATGAAGTTATCTTCCACAATTGCCGGTGCACCAAAGCTGTTACCAACATCAACGAAAGTCGGAAGTCCACCAGTTGTCAAGCCCTTCATCAGTTCAAGATACTAAACATCAAATCCCGAATTCATAGACATTCAACACAATCTAGCAACGGGGAAGGTTATCATACTAATTCATTATCGTAACACGTTGAATTCATGAAAAAGAAATTGATTAGACCTTCAAGCGCTGCAAACTAGTGGTAGGCGGATCAGCAATGGCTTTGAAAATCCTTGCGGACAACGGTCGCGTCGACGCCGCATTCTTCAAAACTGGCAGTTTATCCATCCACGGTTTCGACTCTGTCACACAACATAACAAACTTGTGAGAAAAAGAAGAAGAAAAATCGTTTAGCAAGTGAAGAATAAGTGAGATAGGTAACCTGCGAAGAAGGTACTGGGAGCAACGAAATCAAACCTGAAACGCAAATCACAGAACATAACGCCATTAATGAATGGTGATAATTGTGAACATCATCCACACATGGTAGTGTACCTGAGAGCATCGAGAACGATGAGGACGACACGGTTAACTGCGGGTTTGGTCCAGCAAGATCCGTTGTTGGAAGAGAAGCAAGGGGAGAGTGACACGTCGGAGCATTGACTGTGGTATGGAAGCTCGGTTCGGGTGAGGAGAAAACCGGCGGTGAAAAGGAGAATGGCGAGGAGGTGGAGCAACAACGTCGTCCACAGCGGCCATATGTATCCCCACTTCCCACGCTTCCGTCCTTCCGCCGCCACCGCCGCCGACGAAGACGTAGTTTCCGTTTGCTTCATTTCACTACACCCCGCTTCCGTCTTCGCTTGCTGCTCTGTTCAGTTCATCGATTCATCTAACTTGCTTCGTGTTTGCGTCAAACTATTCCTAAATTCATCTTCAGTAATTAATAAATTCAAAATTGATTGTTTTTTGGGTTTTAGATGTTACCATTATTTTAGAATAGTTTTCTTTTCTTTTCTACATGAGAGGGAGATAAAAGTTGGCAAATGATCTCCACCCAATACTTTTTAACCTGCACCCAACATAAATTTGAAAGTTCCAAAAATACCCTTTATTTCGGAATAAAAATTCGGAAGTGAAAATAATGCATTTCAGAAAAATAAATCCATAAGAGATTTTTGTGTTTTGGATAATCTGGAAAAAGAAAACAAAATTCCATTTCGGATAAAAAACCCAGAACTGAAAATAATACATTCCAGAAAAAATTATTTGGAAGAGATTATTATATTCTGGGAAAAGGGGTCTGGAATGTAATTTTATATATATCCCATTTTTAAGGGTATTTTTGGGTTTTTCCCTGTGATCGGGTGCAGTGATATGGTGCAAGAAGCAATTCCCTAAAAGTTTAACATTTAGGTGTTTTTATTGAATTATATTTATATAGTGTAAAATTTAAAACTGTAGGTATTTTTTATTTTTATTATTATATATATATTTATGTTTATTAAAATAATTATAAATTTATATCATAATATTTTTAATTTATTATATGTATCTTCATTTTTAAATACTATTATAAATTTTATGTTTATTATAAACTTATATATATAATAAATTTATAAAGACAAAATTATAACATATATTTTTATATATATAATATAAATATCGTTTGAAAATAAATAAATGATAATTTTAAATAAAAACAAATAAATTCAAGGACAAATAAATTATAAATTATATTTAAATATTAAATATAATAAATTAATATATGAATCACGGAACATGCAGATGTTGACATAATTTATGAAGAGTTTTGATATTTTCACAACATATTCCACCTTACAATCACACTAAAGATTAATATTTATTAACAATAAAAAATCTCTTAATAAAAGTACATACAAAATATAAAAAAGTTATTTTTTTTTCAAAATTATAAATTTTTAAAATAATTAAAATACTAATATTTATTTATTGGGTGTAGTATATGGAGCATGTCAAATAAACATTAATCATTTATGAAATACCTATCATGAACAAATAAGGATTTGAGAAATGAGATGAGAAATGCTCATATTTAAGGAGCAATATACTTTGAACAAGAACAGAAACCTATGGGAAAAAATAATAATTAATAATCCCAGTGCAGAATAGAAAGTAGGAACTTTTTTAATTAGGAGCATGGGATTAGATAAAAACATTAAAAAGTTCCGAATAAGTAACCTTGCGACAACAATTTTTAACGGTATTACACGTACTTAAGTGGAATAACATACCTAATAGTCCACTTAATCGAACCTCTCCATTCTTGTATTGTATGTTGCCAAGTGCTGCAGCTACTTCGTTTACCGTACCAAAAAATGCATTATCCTACGCGAAACTACGCTGTGGTTTCCATGCACGGTTAATCCAAGTGCTCTTCGGAGTACCAAAGTGAAAATTCGAAGGAGCCATACTTTGGTCTTTTTAGGTGAAAGGCTAGCAAAATGTTAACACTTCCTTCTTACTCACTACTTATTAATAGCTACCAAGCAACCGTATCATGCTTAGATTTATATATGAATGCCATGTTACACCTGTGTTGTAGTTCCGTCCCTGCACTATAACGTAACTCTTTCTCAATTGGCCTTGCTTTAAGAATAGGTATTTCTTTTTCTTTTTCAAGTTTATCATTAGATATTATACTATAGAACTACACATACATGCGCTATGAATTCTATTGAACAGCTGAAAATGCCTTTAAAGTGTTGAATTACCAATTAACAGATGAGTTGAGAACATGGCTTTCAAGTTTTTGCTGGTTGTAACGTGTGCGTGTGCTTGGCTTGGATCCTTGGCTGTTGTTACAACTTCTGATAAGGAGTTATTTAGAGTTGGTCTAAAAAAGAGGAGTTTGGACGTTAACAGTTTTAGTTCTGCAAGGATCAGAGAGGCTGTTCATCATTTAAAACCAGATGCAGTGTATCTGAAGAATTATCTTGATGCACAGTATTTTGGAGAAATTGGTATTGGGTCACCTCCTCAAACCTTCAGAGTTGTGTTTGATACTGGAAGCTCGAATCTCTGGGTTCCTTCTTCCAAATGTATCTTGTCTGTAAGTTAGCTACCCTATGATCTGATGCAATTGAATACTCTTTCAGTTTTGTTTTTTTTTTTCTTTGACTGAGTTTATTTTTAAAACAAGATATATACGACTACCTGCAGATTGCTTGCTATTTTCATTCCAAGTATAGATCCAAGCTATCTAACACCTACACGAAAATAGGTAAGTCTGAATTAGCATGACATTGACCATGAAGTTATTCCATTTGGTTTTACATGTTCAAAGCTTGTATTTGTTGTACTGAGGAGATATAGCCAGCACCAACACACTATGTCTTACTAGTTGAAATTCACGTTAATCCTACTAATCAAGAACATGACTTACCAAATGGGAAATGAAACTTATATTTAGTGAGACCTACATGAACTTCACTAGATAAATGAGTGTATTAGATAATATTTTGTTAGCATTTAACTTGTTATAGTACATGATATGCTTATACTAAAGTTTTTGTTTGGAAATCTCCAGGAACATCTTGTAGGATCCCTTATGGCCGTGGACACATTCCTGGTTTCTTCAGCCAAGATAATTTAAGAGTAGGGGAACTCATCGTCAAAGATCAGGTCAGTATTATGACTCTAATTAGTATTTTCATTCAATGGGTTTCATGCGCTTCAAATATATTTGTACTGTTGGTTGTTCTGATGGTTAGTTCCTTTCCATCCAGCAATTTGCTGAGATTACAAAGGAAGGACCTCTAGCGTTTTTAGCACATCATTTTGATGGGATACTTGGACTTGGATTCCTGAATAACTCAGTGGGACAAGTCACACCAGTGTGGTAATTATTCCTTGCAATATTTGATCTTTAATTTTTCCCTTTCAATAATGAGTGAAGAAGAGCACATGCTTAGTGCTGTGATTGTCTTTGGTGACAAAAGGATAGAAGAAAAATCAAAGTATCCCCTCATAGCTTTTGATGCCTTAAATACAGTGATTAGTTCCGTGAATGCAGGTACAACATGATAGAACAAGGGCACGTGACTCAAAAGATTTTCTCCCTCTGGCTAAACCCAGACCCAATGTCAAAGATAGGGGGTGAGATTGTCTTTGGTGGTATTGACTGGAAACACTTTAAGGGTGACCATACTTATGTTCCACTTACTCATAAAGATTATTGGCAGGTCTACTATATTTATAGCTTTATTCATTTCTGTGTGGCTCTTAGCATCAACCATGTGGATATTGACATTTTGTTCTTTCATCTCCAGATTGACGTGGGAGATATTCTACTTGCAAACAATCCAACAGGTTCTCTCCCTTTCATTTTCTATTCCGCTTGATGTTAATCTACATGCCTTGTTTTTTCATTGTTGCTTATAGTTATGAAGGATATTGATGAAAAAATGTATGAAAAGATTAAAATTGCTCAAGATTCTATATCAGTTACAAGTTGCTACATACAATGTTCAGGGTGTTAATTTTTCATTGAATTTCTCCTATAGGTTCTTTCTCACAGTATCAGTGTGTTTTTAAGTGCCAACTTATACAACTGATTCTAATTCATTTCTTCACAATATTTCATAGACTTGACTCACAAAATAAAATTTGAATTTTGCAGGGCTATGTGCGGGTGGTTGTGCTGCTATTATTGACTCAGGAACATCTTTGATAGCCGGTCCAACTGTATGATCTCAAACATTGTCTTAGTACTTTTTTTGGTTCTCTTTTGTTTGGTGTCTCTTCTCTCACAAGTTTTTGTTTGCAGAAAATTGTGACTCAAATTAACCATGCCATTGGAGCAGAAGGATATGTGAGTTATGAATGTAAAAACATCGTCCATAACTATGGCGATTCAATATGGGAATATATAATTTCTGGGGTTTGTTCTCTATACCTATCTCCTTATACTCAGTGATTATCCAAAGCTCAACGGGAATTTAACTATTCTTTATATATTTTATATGTCTTCAGTTAAAGCCTGAAATTATATGCGTTGACATTGGACTCTGCTCACGTAATAGAACATATATAAAGAAGTACACTACTTCTCATTTTCCTCCTTTTGTTTCTTTTGAGACACGTTCCTTTATTTCGATTCTCTTAACCAAAGTCTACCTTTAACCTGCAGTGATGTTATTGAAACAGCTGCACATAATGAAAGTTGGGGTGAGTCAAGAACAAAGGAGAGCCCCTTGTGTACTTTTTGTGATATGATAGTTTTTTGGATTCAAGTTCAGCTTAAGCAAAAGAATACAAAGGAAAAAATATTAAAATATGTTGATGAGGTAATTGTTGCACAATGGTTAAATCTCAGAATGATCGATTTTACTTTTGAATTGAGTATTCAATAGCTCAACTTTTTCCAATTTTGCACTTACAAGCTCTTTGTTTTTTTCTGTAAAAGCTGTGTGAGAAGCTTCCCAATCCTGTGGGACAAACATTTATAGACTGCAACCGTATTGACACCATGCCACAAATTACATTCACTATTGGAAACAAATCATTTCCCCTCTCTCCAAAACAGGTCTGAATTCTATGGTCAATTGTTCTAGAAAAATGAGCATGGATAAGGCACTATGTTTGTTAGCTACCTAGTTCAAGTTGCTTTGGCTCTTTTCATTTTTCCTTGAATAAATATAGCAAAGCTTTGTTGGTTGCTAGACTCCATATTTGGCCACTAATATTAACAGTTTACACATTTAATATTCCTTTTTTGTTCTCAGTATATGCTAAGAATTGAAGAAGGTTGCTCCACTGTCTGCTATGGTGGTTTTGTTCCTCTAGATGTGCCACCACCACAAGGTCCCCTCTGGTAATGAATAATATTCGAATGAAATTCCTGCAGCATATTATTGTTAGTAGTTGAAATAGTATATGACAGTTGAAGTATGGTTGCAGGGTTCTTGGAGATCTTTTCTTGGGGGCATATCACACAGTGTTTGACCATGGCAATCTCCGTATCGGATTTGCTGAAGTTGCTTAGCCATGATTTGGTGTTATTACTATGTCAAATTGTTTGTAGGAAAAAGCAAAAAGAAAGAAATAAAGGTTTATAGAATTTTGCAGCATTTAAAAACTGCAGACCCTCGGAATTTCAGTTCTGCAGGGTCCCTTGTAAATGTTGACTAGTAATTTGGTATACTTCATGAATAAAATTTTGTTAACATTGTAACCGTGATGAAAAATAAAAACAAATGCATTAGCCTGGAATCAAACTCAGAGCAATGCTATAGGAGGGTACCATTCTTCCACAAAACCACTGATGCTGTTTGTTTATTTTCCATATCTTTGGTATTAATATAGCCTATAAATTTGAGGAGTTAAGTTTCTTTATATATTCTAGAAGAACATATCCAATATCACTCCACCCAACCACTTATTAGTTGTAACATTAAGTTTATTAATTATATAACATTTTCAAATTTATTATTTAAAATATTACACCTGCTTATAATGGATCTTAAGATGAGCTTGGTTGTAAAGATGCTCATTAGATATAGTTATTTGATAATCTATCTAGACTTAGACCTAATACAATCCAATTATATTGTGTTATGTTTAGTTTATGATTAGGTTAAAACTTACTCTCCCTAAACCAACTCACTCAAAAACAAATTAACACCCATGTTATGAACAAATTGTATCATGTTTAAATTAGTTTAAACAAATATGTTATGACTTGATTTATTAACTTATTTCAACCTTTCAATTATTTTTTATAAATATTGTGTTAGTTTTTAATTTAGTTAATATTTGAAAATTAAAAATTTAAAAAAATAAAATTTTAACTCAATCCAATCCAACCAATAAGTTAAATTAGATTTAATATAAAAATTCAATCCCATCCAATATTTTTTTAGTGATTTGAATAATAAATTTGTCCAAATTCTTATTAAAAGGTTAAAATTAGTTACTTAACTAAATGTGTAAATTTAACTATAAATTGAAATAAAAATATATTACCCAAAACTATTAGTAATGACACTGGATAGTATTTGTCAGGTTGAAAACTAATAAATAATTCATTTTTTTTTCTTTTTCAATTTTACTGAAGTTATGACTTGAAAACACCTTTCATTGTTGAAACTAATGGAATAATAGGAAATTTCCCGACAACATTATACTTTGGGATGATTTTTCAACCTTTATTCTTTGTTTGCTTCCAACAAACATATGGTTGAAGAAGAAAGAATAGATTTAATCAATAGCATATAATTACTTAAATTATCTAATTACTATATGTTCTTTAATCTTTCATATCAGGATTACAATTTTTTTACTTATCTATTTTCCATTCTATTTCTTCTTTTGTGTCACTCATTCACTTTGCAATTTTGATCCACCTAACAAAGTAGAACCCAAATCACCTGGTTAGATTAATTTTGTAAGAAAAAGCAAATTTAAGTAACAACATTACATTTTCCAGCATAAGAATGCTTGTGCTTTTGTGCTTTGTGGAACAATATTACCTTTTATTTCATAACTATTTTTATATACAATTTTTTTATTTTATTATTATTTTAAACTTAATTAGCTGTACTTTATTAACTTTTTTTAAAATTGTATCCATAGTAAAATGATAAAAAATTTATAAAAAAAGTTATAAATATTTTTTATGGACACATTTTTAATAATTTTAATATAAATTTTAGTAAATTTTTATTTTTATGTTTATTATAATAACTAATTTTTTAAATTTTTTATTAGGTAAGAAAATAAACACATTTGTTTTCACAAATCTAGAATAAAGAAAACATAATTTATAAAAATAAACTGACTTAAATGTTAGCTAAGTTTTTTTCTTTTACTTTTAAGTACTTCCTTTAAAAATTAAACCAATTATAGTTTCTAATCAATTAATAGTAGTACCCAATTTTTTGAAAAATAAACTCAAATAAATTATGAAACTTACTTTTTCTTTTATTCTGAAATCATATTCCTAAACCCTAAACTCATATTACAACAGTTACAAACTTAAACACCTTTAAAATCTAAAATAGGAATACTGAGCAAGGTATAAGACTGTAAAAATAAATAAACTATCGATCCTTTTTCAAATGTAATTTATAATTTATAATATTGTTAAATAACCAATTAATGTAGTTAATAATATTAAACTATAATTAGAATATTTTTTATAAAAATAAATAACAGTGGAAGAAGTTGTCTCAGAGTTGAAGGAAACCTCTGGATTCTTCTAGAAGGGTTGAGGTTCCTTGGTCTCTAAGGCCTAACTATTTGTTTTCCCTGTCAAATATTGGGCTTCAATTCAATTTTCTTGTGTGTGTGTGGAATTGGAATTTCAGAGTTTACGGAAATGGAAGTGAGAATTGGGCAAAGGGTTTCTCGGGGAATGCTCCCTCTCCTCGCTCTCCACACCTTCAGCGAGTATTACCGGTCGGAGCACAAACCTCCGGTGACCGCCGCCCTCATCGCGGCCAACACTATCATCTATCTCCGCCCCTCCCTCTTCGAGTCCCTCATTCCTCCGATCCAGCAAGTCTGGTTCAACCCTCACCTCATTCTCAAGGTCGCTTCTCAATTCCTCTTCTTATTGCTATCATAGTTTCATTTGAAGCTTCTAGATTCTAATTCTAATTCTTTCAACAGAACAAGGACTTGAAACGCTTCTTGCTGTCGCCGTTTTACCACATCGGTGAACCGCACCTTGTCTACAACATGCTATCGCTTCTCTGGAAAGGATTTCAGTTGGAGACGTCAATGGGAAGCGTCGATTTCGCTTCCATGGTTGCTTCCGTGCTTCTCCTCTCCCAGGGCGTTACCCTAATCTTATCCAAATCCCTGCTTCTCTTCTTCGACTACGACAAACCCTACTACAACGAATACGCCGTTGGCTTCTCCGGCGTCCTCTTCGCCTTGAAAGTCGTTCTCAATTCCCAATCCAGCGATTACTCCTACGTCCATGGAGTTATCGTTCCCTCTCGTTATGCCGCTTGGGCTGAATTGATTCTCGTTCAGCTCCTCGTGCCGGGTGTCTCGTTTATTGGGCATCTCGGTGGCATTCTCGCAGGGCTTCTTTATGTCAAGTTGAGGAACACTTATTCGGGTTCTAATCCCATAACGTTGCTCCTTAGAGGGGTAACTGATTTTTTGAAGTGGCCTTTCAAGTTCTTGCCACGGCGGGGAAGGATCACTGGAAGGGGGACTGTGGGAACTAACAGGGCGTGGAGATGCCAGACGTGTACGTATGAGAACAATTCTGGGTTGCGGAGTGTGTGTGAGATGTGTGGGACGAGTAACGGTGTCGATGGGTTCTCTTCTTTTCAGAGGAGTTCCCGTTCTGACGGGCTTCCTTTGGATGAGTTGCGCCGCCGGAGACTCGACAGATTTGCGAGGTAGGTGATTTTAGTTCACTACAGGTTCTGGTAAATAGTACATTTGGATATAGAGATTTCACATATGTCACGTTTTGTTTAAACATATGTTTGTTATAGAATTATGATGACAGGTTATGTCAGCTTAGCAATTACATTGAGCAATGAATTTGTTCATGCTAGAGTGATTTGGCAGAATTTTCTTGACAAAAATTGAACACATTTATAAAATACTTATGATTGTCATCATATAAAGTCTTGAACATAATTCATAAAAACACTAATATTTCATTTAGTAATGTGAGGATGCAATGCTTTGGTTTCTTTCGGGTGCTTGACATTATCCTATAATTGGGAATGGTGTTTTATAAGCAAACATAAGAACAACAAACAAATAATAGGTTTTGATATTTTGAACAAAAAAAGTAACGAAAATGATATAAACAGAGCAGCAACTACATGAGCAAAAACACATGAGAAAGTGGATGAAGAAATGGAAAAAAAATACTAAATACCCAAATTGATCCTTGAAAGAAGAATGTTTCTGGGGGATTAAAATTTTCATTGCTTTTTATATAAGTCTTTTCATATAAAATATAAAGAAAAATATGTGTTCATTTCAAATACTTATAAAAGACTAGAGTCATTTATGTGAAAACTTTAATCGGGAAACCGTGAGTCAATGCACTCAAAGATCAATTTATATTTGTACTAGACAAACAAATAGAAGGAACAAAAAGAAAAATTGGACCGAAAAAACACTTACTTTCAAGGTTTAGGTTGGAACTCATGTTGCCCAGCCCAGGTAACCGAAGTTACTGCCATAGACTACTCCAAGGGGACTCGACGATGCAGAGGCATTCTCTAATGCTTTCACATTTTAGGGTTCTCACTCCGTTAAGAGAAGATTTTCTTTCGTAAAAGAGGGAGAATGTCCTAAACCATCAGCCATTTTATAGTACTGATTAAAATACTGGTGGTTTCTGTGGTGTAATCATGGTCATAGCTGATCCTTAGTGATGGATGACATAGAGGGGAATTGGCTGTTTGAGAGTGCAATTTTGAATTCAAATCCCATAATACCTGTTGTACCTGTATTTGAATGAGAATGAGAATTGGAACTGTCTGACCCTTACTTAGCTATCCTTCAATCGAACCGGTAAGTTGGTTACATATTTGTGCCAGTTACTGGAGTTGGAGACTTTGTAATCCTATTTAACACCAATCGTGGCAACTTAAAAGAACTTTTGAGCCTTACAAATAATCAATCAATGGGTGGGGAGGGGACATTAAGATCAATAATTATCAAGCTATAATGAGTATTAAAATGAAAGCAAATAATGAGACTTAGTTATACTTCGTGGTTTGGATTGGGCCGATTATCCATACCACGTTATTTCCTCTTCATTTGAAGTACTTTACTGTGAATCCATTGAGAAAGAAGAAAGTAGGAGGATAAGTTGATGGTAGAGTAAACCAATGCCTGCTTCTTCAGTTTGGCTTGCCTCTTGGTGACAGACCTCGTAGCTTCATGATGTTTGTATGTCACATACTAGTTGACCTAGCCTTTATTTTGCTTGTGATTTTGGCTCTTTTGCTCTTACCGCCACTGTTGGTCTTTCAAATCTTTGTATGTTGATTTTGATTTTTCATGCTTAGTTTTAATTTGCTTCCATAATACCGTTCAAATGCTGGTTTTGCATTTTCATGTTTTATGTTGTTTCTTTTGTTGCTGACATTGGTGGCATAATAACATTGTTTGGAGCTTTCAGTGTTTTGTGTTAGTCATATTGATGGTTGATGCTGATCCTTGTTAGAATTTATTTTAGATATGATTGACGACATCAACACGCTCACACTTACCTCAGCTTCAACAAAGCAGAAGTATTCATAACAGGCAGTTCAGACGTTAGGATTATTATTATTTAGAGGTAGGTGTTCAAAACAGATCCGTCAAAATAAAAAAATTAACTACAAATCGGAAAAAAAAATCACAAATCGATCAAAGGGGAATATTTTGATTTTTTTTTTTTCAAATGATCTGTTTCTACTGTAATTTCTAACTGTAACTTGTTTATAGATGTAAGTACAAGTTCAAAATATTGATGTTATAATAATTATGTAATTTTTTTACAACATATCTATTTACTTGACAAGTTCACTTAAAATATTTGTTTAATCTAACTCAAATTTTATATTAAATTCAAATTCAAATAAATTTTGAATCGCATTTAACTTTGGATAATATTTTAAGTCTTATGTATGGAAGGATTTGTTATAAAAAGATTTGAACTAAAGTGAAGCGCGATTATCCCTACTATTATTTGTAGTACATTCTGATTTTTAAATTAATTAAAAGTTCCAATACTTTATTAAAATTATTATAGCTTTATTTAAAGCTTATTTCAATATTCTACCGTTATAATATTGTTTATTAAATTATCGTATTTAATGTTATGCCATTTCTTTTAAAAAGTTGAATTCAAGCTACGATTAAAGATATTGAAAATTATAAAAATTGAGAAAAAAATCGGTAAAACATTTGTATTGAAGAAACGTTTTTAAAGACGCTCTTGTTTAATAATGGTAGTTAAGAGTGTAACACCCCATAATTTACATATAGCTATTACAGTACCGGTTCTACATATTTTCATACAAGCTTACAGTTTTTCAAAACACTCCTAATACGTGATTAGGACATATGAAAATATAAATATTTACAATATAAGTTTCAAAATCAACGCCTTAAAACTCTTCTGATCCTCAGACACCTTAGACACCTGTAAGATCATCTGCTCGTGTACGTAGTACAGTCATCGCAGTTCAAGCACAGCAAGAAAAGCAAGGGTAAGCTAGTGAAAATAGAATTTTATAATATATCTAATTAAATCAAAAGAGAAAAATCAAGTTACATGATCAATTTCTCAAATTATACAATCTTCTTCAAATCCTAACATTAAAACAATCACATAAATCTCACATGGATCTACACATCCAAGATATTCAACAAACAACGTCTTCCGGAAGACCCGTATTAAGTAAGTCCTACCAGAGATTAACACCTGATCCAAAGATTACCAGCGAATCCAACAGAAAGGATCAGGGTAAGTTCAATAATACAACCCAAGCCGTGCATCTCATATGTCACGGTGTGCATGAACTCCCCCATCAGCTTCTCACCACCTGATATCTTAGTCTATGTGACTTAGATCATCAGTGAAATCTCTGTTACCACATATGCATCAATACTTAATACACATCAAACATCAGTCCATACATTATCCCAAATGTATGAATTCAATTCCACACCATTTCATCATACAATATCATTCCAAATACGATCCACAATATTCAAAATTTTATTTGACATAAAAAATAACACTTTAATACTAAATCATCAAAATCGAATATTTCCACAAATTTAAATAATATATAAATAAACAATCAAATATATATAAACACACAACATCCCTGCAAGAGAAATTGCATATTGGGACCACGTCCCTTCCACATCCAGATCTTCTATCCTAGGGTGCTATTAAAAAAAAAAAATTTAGCTTCCCTTACCTCAATTGCTTGCTTTCCAAGCAACTTTTAGAATTTTATTCCCCACCGTTTGGATAAGCTTCAAAATTTACGGGCCTAATGTAAATTATACAAATAGAACAAAATTTCAGTATATAATAGAATAAGTTGAGAGGACTAAACTTCTCAACTGACTCCACCAAGATTGATGACTAAATCCTAAGAAAAAACAGAGAACAAAGAATATTTAGAGTAAAAATGAACTTACTCTGTTTGAAAATATGATTGGGTATAAATGTTCCTGAACTCCTCAGCTACAGCGTGATATGATCATATTCTAAATGAAGATTGGGAGAGAAATTAAGAGAGAGGGAGAGAAGAGAATTGTAGAGAGAGAACGGAGATAAGGAAGAATAATGTGCGCAGGGGTCTGTTTTTTTAAAAACAACACGCTGTTACAAAACGCATTGTCGTAATGTGCTTATTTAAATTTTTATAGAATAGGGATTATGTAGTTTAATTTTGAAAATTTCGGAGGAAATTAAAATTTAGAATATTTGTAAAGCATATTAATAATTAATGCTTAAGCTATATTTGGTGGCTACGGTCTATTTTAATATTTACAAACTCTATGAAAAATGCATATTTTAATTATGATTGATAAATAAATAAAAAATGAGGTATTTATTACTTAAGAAAAATGAGTTATGATCAAACGAAGACAAAATATTTACTTCTAATAGGAATAATCATCTAACTAGTAATAGAAAAAATGACTTTATTCAATTTTACCAACAGTTACTTTGTTTCTAAAATGTTTTCTCATTAAACGAAATACGCGTATTGTAATAATTTAACCAAATGTTAGGCACTAATTAAAGTTGGGTGTTTTAGAAAAAAATTCATTAAATAAAGTCAAAATAATTCAAATGTATTTATAGTCAAAATAATATAAGTAGATTATCGTTTAGTGTACTTATTTCAATTTTTATAGAAAGAGGGATTATGTAGTTTAGAACAAATTTCATTAAATAAAGTCAAAATAATTAAAATGTATTTATAGTTAAAAATATATTATTATTAAATAACAAATAAATTGTTTAAATCATTGTAGTTTCAATAATTTAAATAAAATCTTAGTACTCTTAAAATCAGTTAAATAACTATAAATTTTTGTTACATGATCAAATATTCATACATAAAAGGAAGACCTACACTAATATTTAAGAACGATTTTTTATAAAATTAAAATTATTTTAGAAAGATAATAAATATAGCATATGTGTGAGAATGTTAATGTATGAAAATAAACTTCTAATACTATCGTCTTTTAGGTTTAACTCTACACAAATAATTTAAAATAGTCAATATCCAAACTTTTGTATATTCTAAATGTATATAAAATCTTTGAATTTCTCAGAACTTGAGATTTTAATATAGATGATTTAAATATTTAGTGAAATAGTTGATTTTTTGTCAAGTGCATCATTATTCTTAGTAGTTTAAAAAATAAGTAAGAATATCAAATTCATAAGATTTGGTGTAATACTAATAATTATACTATGTATAAAATAAATGATAAAACATGAAGTAAAATCAAATAACAAGAACTTAAAAGAAAAATTAAAATTAAACATCATAATATTTTTAGTATTTTTGAAAGAAAGCTAGTGAGACATTAACATGGATATTGTTGTGATCAGACTTCACCATCTTGTTCTCTTGTATTATTAAGCTTAAAAATAAAGACTTTTATCTTCTTTATTGTCATCAATCTTTATCATGAAAAATTATTTTCGAATCTCTTAAAAGAAACCATAAGTGTCAACTCAATAAAATGAATTTGCATTAAGAGATTTAAAGATGATTAATAAGTCATTTTATGATATCCTGATGAATGATTTATTTGTTGTCTTATCTTAGTCGAATAACTAAATTTGTTTTAATCTCTTATAACTTCAACTAATTAATGATTGATTAGATCACAATGAACAATAAACATAAAAATTAAACACAAATAAAAAAAAAATAATATAACATTGTATATAAATATAATAAAAAAATACAAGAGAGTTTGGTAATTACGTTTAATTTCAACAAAAGAGGATTTAGTTCTTTATGGAATTGGATAATATGGAATCTAAATAATAAAAGACAAAGAAGAAATGGATGTTGAAGTGATGGACGTAATCTCCATTGAATAAAAGTCAAAGAACAAAAATATACTTTTCCAAAACTAATAGAAATTATACTAACATTTAAATTTACTTAACAAGTTCAAAATGCTCAAATACATATTACAACTCAAAATTATCATTCAAAGTTCAAATTAGATTCACTTTTATTAAATTCATGCTTCAATACAATAATCTAGTCATTTACAACTCAACCAAAAGACATTTCTTATCCAAAATGCACCTAACTTAAGTCAAATCACATTTTGTCATTCAATCAAGACAAAGTCACTTTCATGCCTTTCATAACATACATACATAAAGTCATCCTAGATTTAGATTCATTTAAATTTTACAATGTAACTCATTAATTAAATTCTACAATGTAAGTCATTAATAAGAGTTTGTCAAATATAACTTATCTTTATTTGAAAGAAACTTGTATTCTAAGCAATAACTAAAGGTAGGTTAGAGAACACAAAAACTCTAGAAACCTAAAACAATATAAAATAAAATCAAACTTTGATCAAAGGCTATATACTTAACTAAATAAACCAATATTAAACTCAAATTTATTAGTAGAAAAAAGAATTAAATATTTATAGAATAAAAATGCACTTATCTAAATTAAAAATTATTCTAATTATTTAGGACCATTGACTCACTAACTGTTTTAAGGTAAGATATAATATTAAAATTTATGAGAATTGGATTTACAAACTTAAACAAACGCGACACAAAGAAAATAAAGGCAAAACGTTAAACTTTATCAAAAGATATAATAAAGAAGAAAGAAAAGAAAACAAGAAATAACTACGGTTGAGTTTAACGTGATGGATTGTAGATGTGTGAGAAAAATTAATGGGAGTTTGTGAGTGATGTAATAATTCTGAAAGAATTTTGAAATTTTTTTAAAGGTGTTAAATATTACTTTACAAATTTATCCTTACTTATTAAAAAATTTAATAATAAAATGAGTTTTTTTAAAAATACATAATCATAAATTTAAAAATTATAATTAGAAAAAATAAATATGTATTAAATATAAATAGATATAATTTAAAAACTATAATTAAAAAAAATGTGTATTCAAAAAATTAAATAAAAATAGGACTTCACATAATTTCTTAAAATATTAAACATGTATTATAAAATTAAAAAATAAATCAAAAAATAAATCAGATATTATATAAATAAATAAAGTATTATTTTTTAATATTAAAAACCCTGTACTAATAAAAAATAAAAAATACTAAACAAAAATTAAGGTAATTAATAATAAAAATAATTTAATAAAAAATTATAATGAAATAAATTATAATTCATAAACATAATAATTATACACAAAAATATATTAATATAAACACAACAATAAATTAAATAAAAACAAAAACTCAAATAATTTATTAAAATATTAAATACATATTATAAAATTAGAAAATAAATTACATCTCGTATAAATAAACAAAATACTATTTTTTTAATATTAAAAATCTTGTAGTGATGGAAAATAAAAAAATAAATGAGGGTAAATTATATGTTGATGGATATATATGTTGATGTCACTTTCCTTCTACCTCTCTTCATTTTGAGGGGAGAAAATATTTACTATTCACATATATATCCTCACATTCTCTTCCCCACAAAACCCGAAATCTAAATAGTGGATATCTCCTCACTTCTTTGTCTGTGAACAGTACATCCAAACAGACTCTAAAAGAGTTTAAAACAAAGTTTAATAATTAAAATAAGATTAATTTGAGTAAAAATAACATAATATTTATACCTATATATAAAAAATTTCTCTTTAAAATCGTTTTTTTACAATTTTTATTCTATTTTATTTTTCTATTAATATTTTATTTTATTTTATTTTAATTATTTTGAAATTTTGAAATTTTAATAAACAATTATAAATATTATATGATAAATATATTTATTATAATAAATCAATCAATATTATAAATTAAGATATAAACTAAGATTTTAAATATATCTAATCATAATTAAATTATTGTTATATATAACAACTATTTTAGTTATGTTTTCAATCACAGATACAATAAAAAAATGTGTTTTCTAATGTGTATTTATATCTATTAAAATGAGTTATTAATTTATACTGATAATATAATATATAAATAATAAAATATTTTATTTTATTTTTAATATTAAATATAATTATAAATAAATAATAAAAATAAAAAATATGGATTCGCCTAGTATCAATAAAAAGAATATCGAAAGACCATAGTAATAGAATCCAGGGCTTTATTAATCTCCCCAACACAGGTCTAAATCTTAATTTCCAAATTTTAAAATGTTTATTAGTTTTATAAATTGAAGATAAAAAAAAAAATATTTTCATCTCTGTGTAAAAGGTCTTGTACTTAAAAAAGCCATGACATGATTTCCATATCCATCTCAGGCATGAAATTGGTTCCATCATGAATCAAGAAATATTTTTTATTTTTTAAAAATTGAAAAAAGGTATAACATAAAAATCTTTCAAATATTATAATGATGTGATTATTTTTCATTTTAGTTTAAGTTGTGCAAGTTTTAGATTTGTGATGTTTTTGTGGTTGAATTCATTATCTTTTAAAGAATATTTAACATATTTTACTTATATGATGTTAAGAAGTAATTTTACAAATGATATAATGATGAACATAACAATCCAAGCAGTGAGGTAGAGGTTTACATATAAAGGGACCAAAATTTTCTTTTTCCCAGTGAGAGTTAAAATATTTTTAATAAAATTAAAAGAGCTAAACAAAAATTGGAGTGACATGATTACTTAAAAAAAATTAAGAAATTTGAAAAATGATAGTAGGTTTGGAAGCTCACACACCTTCACCTCTAAATTACCGCAGTTAAAATTTTGGTTTAACACATGAATCAAAACTATATTGGACATATTACAGATAGAGAAAGGATATTAAGTTATTCTTAAAAAAACATTGAGGAAAATATTTCTCATTTTCATAATTTACTTTCTTAAAATTTAATGGTTTTAATAAATAATTAATCTTAATTACTATATTTCAAGAAAATGAACTGTAGAGAAAGAAAATAATTCGTCTAGATGAATTGTGGAAATATCTTAAAAATCTTCCTACTATCTCTCATTAATAAAGAAGGTTTAAGATAAATATAATACTTCATATTTATTAACATATTAATTTATATTTATTAGTATATATTAAATGCTAATAAATATATAATAATGCTAACATTAAATATTTATACATATGAATGAATAATCATATATTATGATATTAATAAATATATTAATTTGTTTCTTTAGCAACAAAAGTATATTTTAGAATAAATAATATAATATTCTAAAATAAATAAAAACCACAACTTACACATTTGAATATTGCATACCTTGATTAAATATAACATCTCTATATTAATGTTTTCTTTTCTTTTATTGTGTTCTACATCTTTTATTTTTTTTTCTTTACATATTTTAACGCAAGAGATATTATCACCGATGTGATATTTTTTTTTTATTACTCACCTTCTTAATGTTTTACTTCCATCATTGCATAGGAAGGGATAGAGAATATCAATGGTTCCACTTAAATCCGTTCAGATAGATTTATGAAGATAATCATTGCAATTTATATTAAGATTTCGTCATCATTTTATCTTTAAAAAAATATTCTAAAAAATTAATTAATGAAATTGTATTTAAATGCTCTTTAACCTTAACCTCTAAACAAAATATTAAACGTAAAATTGAACGTAAGGATAAATACTTATCGATATTAAACTAACACTAATAGAATAAAGGTGATAATAATCACCCCATTAATTAAGAAGAGTGACAAGAAGCAAAAGAACATAGGAAACTGAAACTAGGTGTTTATTATTATAATCATTCTCAGAAAATAGATGTATGATTTAGGTTGAATTTCATGAAATGATTAATTAATTTGGCCATTGGAACATGAATTCCCAGAAGCCCGTTTGTCCATTGAAGCCATAAATGCCTTCAGCAGATACTAGCCATGAACATCCTGCACCATCACATCGTACCCTGTCCCTGCCGAAGGAATAAGCATCAAAATGGTAGTGCTCAACATTTTGCCACCCCAGATCACAGAAAAACAGAGTGCTTCCAAAAACATTGTCAGAGAAGTCCCACCCAAACTCATTCCCATTTTCTATGTTTTGCTGTCCCAGATCATTGTCCTTGGACTGGCAATGCAAACTCATGTTTTTTCCAGATCCTAGACTGTTCTTGATGCTCACATGTTTGGTGCATTCAACAGCAGTGATGCACAATCCTATTGCCACCACCAGGCTCACAACATGGTGTCTTCTTATCTTAGCTAAGCCACCCATATATGTATATATATTAACAGGATTTCAAAGCACTTGAACAAGAGGAACATATATAGACATTGGTTTTGGTGTTCATGTTCGTGAATTTCGAAGGAAACTTCTTTTTCTCATTCTTTTTTTATTATTTTCCTTTGTTAGCTGTCACCCGCTATTATTTGTTTTTATGTTTTAAACATCGGAGTCATTCATTGCATAACATTAACATCTAAGATCTCTAAAATTAATTTAATTTCTACCATATTTCACTAGAAAATGGATCCTTTAATGTTTTTCTTGTAAACATCGTGGTTGACTCATTCTCAATTTGTAAAGATTTTTTTTATTTTTTGTTTTGAATAAATTATGTCGATGTAAATACTTATAGTATAAAATTTAATGTATTTATTGAGAAAATAAATTACTTTAGAGAAAATATTTAAATGTAATAAATTTATCACAAGAATTGGGCCTAGTTCCAGTTTTTTTTTATCTTCTATTTTTTCTTGGGTGTTTCTTTGTGCACCCAACAAATTTCTCTCTCAACCCCATATATTTTGGCAAAAATTATTTTAAACCTTTTTAAAAGGACTTCTAAATTATTTTTTCTAAAATGTTTCCGAAACATATTTTTTAGAATTTATAAAATATATTTTTGAAAAAATATTTTTTTGAACATTATACATGTTCTAAAATATGTTTTGTGAAATAATATTTTCAAATTATATTTCGGAAAAAGCTTTCCATAATGATAAATAATTAAATAAGATATTTTGTTTCTTTTTTTATAAATGATGGGGTGGTGGAAAAACACCCTTTCTTCGTCTTCTTCCAAATTATTTTCTTTTATCACCAATTCCCTTTTCAACTCATCTTTAATTTGTCTCTTTGTTAAGGAATTTGTTACTCTTTTTTTCTTCGCAAATAAATCTTATCGACTGGAAGGTAGTAAAATTTAAAAACAGTTCCGGTTATCAAAATTTAATTTAAAATGTCTATTTTTTTCTAAAATTTTCCTACTCTTAACTTTTTTTTTTGTCAGTGAGTTTTTTTGAGATTTTACTAATCGTCAGTTAAGAAATTTTATTTTTTAAACTAATTCTTTCTTTAATAATTATTTTTTATTTTGGTAACATTCTTCTAAGTATATGTACGTAGTGTTTCATAGCTTTCTTTATCTTTTGTTTATTACTTGTAATACACGCTATTAAAGAAAAAATATTTTGAATTATAAAAATGAATATGGTTTTAATTATATGAAATAATTATTCAATCTTATTGATATTGAAATCTTTTTAATTTGTATATTTATATATAACTTTGTAACAACACTTTTTTTTTAAAGCAGAAGGTTTCCCCCCACCCCACACTTTCCCCCACCCCACACGATCACTTTCTTCTTCTTTCTTCCAAATCACTTTCTCTCTCTACCAACTTCTCTCCTCTTCCTTCTCTCTTAATTTCTTACTTCATATCTCATCTATTTTAGAATCTGATCATATCATATTGTAGCAGAGGAGTTAAGGAACATTTCTACCCGATCATATTTTCAAACCGAGTAAGTTCATTTTTGCTCTAAAGTTCCTTTGTTCTCTATTTTTCCTTAGGATTTAGTCATCAATCTTGGTG
>Ga0123342_1002612_pt1 | contig 29738 bp, 13 predicted proteins | sample Turbeawhitnodule_FD_89960 | JGI IMG/M metagenome (GOLD analysis project Ga0123342, IMG submission 89960) | Root nodule microbial communities of legume samples collected from Mexico - Turtle bean Mexico white nodule | ecosystem: Host-associated > Plants > Roots > Nodule | place: Mexico: Nepantla... | reverse complement strand
TGTTCTTGAGGTGTTCAAGATCAATACTCTTGGTGTGGTTTGCCAAAGGTAGTGTGTTTCTTGAAGGGTTCAAGGTCACTACTTTGGTGGTTTGTGTTTTGTAATCTAGTTTGATTGCTTAGTTGATTACCCAGTGGTATTCTGGGGACTAGATGTAGCTCTTGGTTTAAGAGTGAACCAGTATAAATTATTGGTGTATTTCTCTCTTACCTGAACTTATTTAAATTCTATTTTAAGCTTTGTTGATATAAACAACTGATTGTTTCGAAGAAACAACCGATTGTTTTTCTGTTGTTTTGCTGTATAATTGCTTAAATTCTTGACTAACTTGATTCTTGTTCTGGATTTACACAAAGAATTTTGTTAAACCTGAAAAAGTTTTCAAAAATCCTTCTTAAACAATTCACCCCCCTCTCGTTTAGGGCCATATATTCTAACAATTGGCATCAAGAGCTTGGTACTTGAAAAATATTCAAGTTTGATCCTAAAATCTTTTTTTCTATGGCTGATAAACTACCTTTTGGGGAGGGTGCCTCAATTAACAGCTCACCTTTGTTTTATGGTTTGAATTATCAGTTTTGGAAGGTTAGAATAAAAATCTTTTTTGAATTTCTTGATAAAGGAATTTGGGATGCAATTGAAAATGATCCTTTTATTATGAAATTTGAAAAGGATGGATCTTCTATTGAAAAACCATGGTCCCAATGGACTGATGCTGAAAATAAAATGGCCAAGTTTGATTGCATTGCCAAGAATATCATAACCTCTCCTTTGGACGGATGAATTTTTCAAGATCTCACAATGTGCATCTGCTAAGGAAATGTGGGATACTCTAGAGGTCACCCATGAAGGAACAAATGATGTGAAGAGAGCAAGGAAACATACTTTAATACAAGAGTATGAGATATTCAGAATGCTCAAAGGAGAATCAATTATTTAAGTACAAAAGAGATTCACTCACATTATCAACCATCTAATGAGTCTTGGAAAAACCTTTGACAAAGAGGAGTTGAACATCAAGATTCTCAAATGTCTTGATAGATCTTGGCAACCTAAAGTCACTGCTATCTCAGAATCAAAGGACTTGACATCTTTGACTACAACCTCCTAGTTTGGAAAGCTTAGAGAACATGAGTTGGAGATTAATAGAATTAATGTTCAAGAAAGTGAACACAAGCATGTAAGGAACATTGCTTTGAAAGCTATCAAGCACAAGAATAAGTAAGACTCAAGTAATGAAAGTGAGGAAGAAAATCTTAGCTTGTTGTCCAAAAAGTTCAGCAAAAATTCTTGAAGAGAAACCGCAACAAGGAATCCAACAAAAAAGGGTATGGAAACAAGAAAACTAGTGAGTTCAATTCTAACAATTACATTTGCTTTGGTTGTGGAGAACAAGGGCATATAAAAGCTGATTGCCCAAATAAAGAAGGCAAGGAAAAGAAGTCAAGCAATAAAGAAAAGAAAGGAAAGTCAAAAAGAGCCTATATTGCTTGGGATGAAAATGAATTTTCTTCATCAAGCTCCTCATCAAATGAAGATGAAAAAGTCAATCTGTGTTTGATGGCTGAATGAGATGATGATTCAAGCAGCTCAAGCAGTGTAAGTTCTTGTGCCTGCTTAAATGCTGAAAACTATAATCAATTACTTCAAGCTTTTAAAAAAACTCATGAAGAAGCTAATCGATTGGCTCTCTCAAACAATCGATTGAAAGGGTTGAATAACTGGCTTGAAAATAGAGTCAAGACTCTTAAAGAAGAATTGGAAAAGTCAAAAATTGATTTTGAAAATCTTTAAATGCATTGCGAAAATTCTTCTCACTTGTGTGACTCTAAAATTTGTAAAAGTTATAAAACTCTTGAGAGTAAGGTCCACTATCTTGTAAAAACTGTGGATAAAATTTCAAAGGGTAAATCCAACTTTGAGACTGTCTTGGCATCCCAAAAATGTGTTTTTGAAAAATCTGGTTTGGGGTTTAATCCTCAAAACAAGAAAAATGGGATTTCAAAACCTTTTTCAAAAGTGCCAGAAAAACAACTGATTTTAAGATCGACACAACCGGTTGTTACATGCTTGTACTGCATGAAGAGAGGTCACTCAGTTAGATTCTGTAAAATTAGGAAATATTTTGTTTCTAAAGGTATTATGAGATGGATTCCCAAAGGCTCTGAAGTTTTTAGTGATAAAGCTGAATCAAAAGGACCCACATTTGTAAGGGGACCAAATCTTGTTGCTTGAATTTATTGTGTTGTAGGGATACTAAAAGAAGCATGGAGTCTTGAGTTATTTGATCAAGCTTTTGAAAGAAAAGGATTTTGTCTGGAACTGAATTAAGGTTCTATACCAACTCAAGGTATCTTGAAAGCCAAAAGAAGCATTCTTGATCATAAATAATGACTCATTGAAAAGGACTTCATGACAAAAGGATAAGACCTTCTTTATCTTTGTTTTTCTGTTATAAATTCATGCTAAAATCTTCATCTATTTGTATATGTACAATTACATTTTGATTCTTCTCTGTTTTTGTTTTAAATCTCAAACATTGTTGTTGCTGCAGAAAAACAACCGATTGTTTTCTCGAAACAACCGATTGTTTTCTTGAAACAACCGATTGTTTCTTCTCTGACAGCACTACATAAAATTGATTTAATTTCTTTATGAATTCTATCTGTTACAGATTTCTTTTTAAAGGGATTATGAGTCAATAAAGCAGTCATGAGGTCTAATTTGGTTTAGGAGAAAGTTGCTTCTTGTCATAAAAGGAATATATTCTATATCTTGGAAATTCAAGTGCCTTTATGACTAGTCAAATCCACATGTGCTGACCATGTAATTTTCTGGTAAGGGCTGACGTGGTTCTATGCAAAGATTGGACCAGATTCCTCTTCTTGAAAACCGAAACTCACTGTAACCAAAGGATCAAAGAGGATTTCTGTTTTGCTATAAAACCCTCTGCAGCTGTTTTTCTACACAAAAACAACCCATTGGCATATCTCTTGTTGCATCTCATATCTTCCTCTGTTTTTCTGATTTCTCACATTCTAGTTTCATGGATTCCACTCCTCCATCATCAAAAAGGATTAAAATCAGAGTTGTAAGGTCAAAAGGACGTTTTGAAGGCTGATTTTCAGGAGACAATGAATTGATTGAGAAATATCGCTTTGAAACAAATAGAAAAGTGATAAACAATCCAAAAGTTGTCTCTTTTAGCTGGTTGAAGAGTCAAAAGCTGGTTGATGTGGAAATTCTTCTTAAAGAACAACTGTTGAAGAGGTTCTTAAAGATGAAAGGAAACATCTATCCAGATCTTATTCGGGTTTCTACACCAATTTAAAGTATGAAGGTAACAATCTTGTCTTTCATGTCAAGGGTGTGGCTATGGAGATCACTCGTGAAGTGTGGGCTATTGTGACTGGCCTAAAGTATACTAATTTGAGAATCATCAAAGGGAACATTGGTGTGGTGGAAAACTTCAACAAAATTCAATATGACAAAAGCTGTTTGAAGAATCTTCAAGCACAAGTAAGAACTTGTTCGATTGGAGGGTTGAAATTGAATGAAAGATTGTTGGCTCTCATTGTCACTTGGATTCTAACACCAAGAGGGAGCAACCATTTTGTTCTCACTGAGGAAGATCTTGTCTGCATATACTGCATAATGAGCAAAGTCAAGATCAATTGGATCCATATCATCAAGGAACACATGCAAAAATCTATGAGGTTAAGTGACTATCATTATCTTTATGCTATCTTGATTTCTAACTTCTTAAACTATTTTGAAGTGAATCTTGATGATGAAACATCTGAGTTGGTGAAATCAACACAGGAAGTGAACAATGGTTCACTAAGCAACATGGGTTTTACCAAGATCAATGGAAGATGGGTAAGTAAGGATGGTGATCATGGTGGTTCCACAAGTGGTGCTCATGCTGAACATGATGAAGAAGATCAAGAAGTTGCTGAAGGTGTTGGTATGAATGTTCAAGATGAAGAACAACCTGCTACTGAATTAGGTGCTAGAACAAGTGTTGGACATCAAGGAAATATAACTCCTTCAATATCTTCCTTTGAGAGTTATATGGTCAATAGGCTAGATAGCTTTGCTGAAAACCAAAGAAATCTTCATGATCTTTGTGTTACAAATTTTTAAAACTTTGACAACAGATTTCAAAGCATGGATACACGTTTTCATACCCTTGATGAACAGATTGAAGCAGTTCAGAACCAAATTTTTGAGCTGCAGTATGGGAAAGAAGATTGAAGAAAAACAATCGATTGATATCACGAAACAACAGATTGTGAAGCTTGGAAGACAAGTCTTTGTTGTTCTTTTAATGTGTGTATTGCTTTATTTTGGACTATTCTGTTTTCATCTCTTCCTAAAGTCTATTTGTGAAGACAAATAGAGAGAAAATATGGTTTATGGAGTTGTTGTTTGGTATGTTTTCGCTTAGTTTTTTGGCTGGTTTTTCTACTATTATGGTTATGTAGAAAACTGGTTTTTGTGCCATCATAACCTGCTATGAGAGATGCTCTGGATTGCATAGTTCTTTTGTTTTGCAGGTGCTGTTTCAAATTCAATCAAGATCAACACAAGCAACTAGGGATTTGTCTTCAAATAGAGGGAGATTGTTGATAAGTGTGATCATGTGCTTTGAAGAATCCAAATCCAATGTGATTGATGAAAGGTTGGTGTTGCTGCTATGTTTGGATGAGATTTGGGTAGAATAAAGTGTGATCCACTCCTTTGTTGAATCTAAAACTGATGTGATTGAAAACCTTTTTGAAATCAGGTGTTTTTCGAACTAAGTGAAAAACAACCTGTTGTTTTGTCGAATCAATCGGTTGTTTTACTCTTAGGAGTTTTGAAAAGGTTGAAAACTGTTTTTGGTTTGGTTGACTTAACTGTCAAGCAAAACAATCAGTTGTTTCGTGGTTTCAACCTTTTAAAATCCTAACAGAATTCAGTTTTGAATGGTGAATCTGCTTTAAATGTTTTCCAACTGAATACGCTCCTTTATTAATTGCTTCAACCAATCTTTGGAAAATATAAATGGTTTGTTTATGTTTTTAAATATGAAAAAAAACAGTTTTGAGAAATTCAGTTTGAGAGATTTGGTTCTAAGATTTCAAGATTCACATCAAGCTTTGAGTTTTCAAGAGAGAGTGGAATAGGATTGCAATTGTATTCAATTCAGATTGTACTGTGATCAGGTGTAATCCTTTTTAAACCTATTGTATTTCTAGTGTTGTGTTGTCAATGAGTGTTGTGTGTTCTTGGGGTGTTCAAGATCAATACTCTTGGTGTGGTTTGTCAAAGGTAGTGTGTTTCTTGAAAGGTTCAAGGTCACTACTTTGGTGGTTTGTGTTTTGTAATCTGGTTTGATTGCTTAGTTGATTACCCAGGGGAATTCTGGGGAGTAGATGTAGCTCTTGGTTTAAGAGTGAACCAGTATAAACTATTGGTGTATTTCTCTCTTACTCTGAATTCATTTAAATTCTGTTTTAAGCTTTACTGATACAAACAATTGATTGTTTCGAAGAAAAAACCAATTGTTTTTCTGTTGCTTTGCTGTATAATTGCTTAAATTCTTGGCTAACTTGATTATTGTTCTAGATTTACAAAAAGAATTTTGTTAAACCTGAAATTTTTTTCAAAAACTCCTCTTAAACAATTCACCCCCCTCTCGTTTAAAGCCATATATTCTAACATACACTACACTCAAGATAACAATTTGAGAGCACTCAAGACTCACTAAACACTCCTGCACACATGCAGAGTTTCTTTTCTATTTCAAAATTCGAGGTGATATTACATGAGACAAGACATCCTTTATATAGGAAGAAGTAACTTGGAGAACAAGATGAGAGAGAGCAAGATGAGTGAGGGGCGGTCCTATGGTTAACTGTAGTCAATGCCGCCCCCTAGGCCTAGTTTCTACGCCCCCTAGGCCTAGTTTCTAAAAGCCAGGGATACCAATACCTAAACCTAGGTGTTCATGAAGAGAAAATGAATTTGACACAAGTCCAAGTTACCTAGTACACTCCAATCTATATGTGAAACCTAATCTACTAAAATTAAAAACAAAGAACACTAGATGATACTCAACTTCAATCATGTAGACTTTGTCCCTAGTGATCCTCTGAGGAACAATAGGTTCTGAGACACTCTGTTCCTATTGATCCTCTAAGGAACAATAGGTTCAGGTTCTAAGACATTGGCTAGAGAATGAACCTGACCTGACTAGTCCTGAATCTTGTGCCATAATCCGGATCATCCTTCTGGCAGAAGGGGCTAATCCAAGGGCTGCTATCTGAGGGCTTCATCACCACATGAGTACGTGTTTGTAAACGAAAGTTTAATCAGGTAATCACTTTACGCTATCAACATACTTTTATCTCAGGCTGTTTTTGCTTTCAACAGGCATCAAGTACATTAAGATTCACCCTTAGCCATCTTGAATATTGCATGTTTTTACATTTAAAAATGGTTAATAAGCTCTCAGCTCTCTTGATGCTATAGGAGAGCAAAATCTGATTCTAAATATGTTTTCTCTTTGTATATATTTAAAGCTATTTACATGCTTAGTTGCTTACAAAATGCACCATCTGAAACCCAAACTTGTTTAAGTAACAAAAGTCTATCCATCACTAGAACTACTATTCCTGCAATCAAAATCTGCCAGTATTGTAGAAACACTCCGAACTGTACAAGACAAACAACAGGGGTATGAAATGCTGAACCATGTATGCTGGTTGAGACATTCTTAAGAGGAATAAAGTGGCAAAATCCTTATCTGCCCACAATTTCTTCTTTAACATGCTCCAATTCATCAGATTTAACAAACTCTTCACTTGACCTTTGAGGGTAGCATGCCTTTTCAGGTTCATCTTTTACATTAACTATCTCCCTTGGTGCTTCATTATCCTCATGAGTGTTAGATGGAACTGTTTGAACCACCGGCACCCTAGAAAGGGGGGAATCATTGCTGCCAGGGGCCGAAGCCTGAGAGCCAACTGGAGTTGTTGCAACTGTGGGAGACTGAACTGCGTTAGATTCATCATCTGAAGAACCAGATTCATTTACTCTTTCTGGAACTGCTAGAGACTCATCTTTAGATTTCCTTGACTTACACGAAAGAACATGTCTCAAGCCTCGAGCTGATTTTTCTGCATGTTTCAAAATATGCTTTGCCATATCCTTGACATGTCCCTTTGCAGGGCTTTCAGGACCACTCCCTTCATTTGATCCCCCTTCTACCTGAGCCTTAGGAGTTGGAAAGTCAGAAATGTTCTCATCCATCACAAACTGCACACCGATCATCCCCTTAGAATTCATTGACCTAATGTTATCATGTGGAGATGGAATGTCCTCTCCAACAGACTCCCCCCTTTTACTTCGGTGGAATACTGAACCAATCTTGTGCAGGCCCCTCCTAACTGATCTCATTCGGTGCTTTTCTTCAGGATTATTATTATCTGAACTGCTGCTGTCATTGTTCAAGGATCCAGATACGGTTGAACTACCGCTACCAACCAAATCATTAGGTTCCCCATGAATTTCAGTATCCATGCGCCGACTCTTCCCTTTCCTAGGCTCCCACCTTTGGAAAACTTCACTTCCTGGGTGATGAACCCAAATTCCTGTCTCCTTTTGCCCTTCAATGTCTATAGGCTCATAGTTATCTGCCAACTTCTGAGATTTTTCAGGTGGAACAGGTGAAAAGGAACTATTATCAGTAGTGTTATTAGCAGCCGATGAATTTTTTGGTACTTTAAAGTCCATTTTTTCCTGTTCACTTGTAGTATCAACTCCCTGTACAGATAAAACTCAAAATTGAAATCAAACAGACAAACACTAACCAAAGGTAAAAACCATAGGAGCAACTTATTGCCCCACATGCTATTATTTTTAATTTTTCTTTTGTATTCTGTTCTTATCAGAATGTTTTGCATTATTAAATATTGATAAGTACAAATATATTTGAGAGGGAGATTACCTTTCCATTAGCTTCAAGAATAGTTATTGCCAAACGCAGCCTCCCCATTTTCATGTTCTGAAGTTGCAGCCACATATCATATCTTTGGCCATCCCTAAATTCGTTGATGTTCACAAAACAGTCCCTGAAAACAGCACAGCATTAAATTATTTGGATGAATTCACCAGTGACAGAATAAGTGGCAGGAAATCATGGGAAACATACAATGAATAAAGGATGGCAAGACATTTGATCAAACAGTAGAAAATTGATCAAACAAAAAATTTAGAGAAATGTTGTCAGACTCATTCGAAATTTAAACTTTCATGATTCAGAAATACAACTCAGTAATCAATCTATAAAAGAGAAAAAATTTAGTCAGGGACAGACATTCTGAAATTCTAGGAATGGACAAATTCAGGAAGTCTAACAAAAGCTAAAATACTGGGTATATGGGAATGATGCTTTCCCTTTCAATAAGTAGTTTCTCCCTTTTTCTTAACCAGCGTCTTAAAGGCAAATAATTGTGCATGCACACACATAGATATTTTAAAAAATACAAAGTATATAAAATGGAACAAACCCAAGGATATCATCATAGAAATGGTCCTTGTCACGAACTGCAATAACCAGCAGATTATCAGATTCCCATGTTATGATGGGAATTTTAAATTCTTCATGCCATTTTGGAGAAAGTGTTTTCCTTTGTACTTTTGTCCTAAATCTGTATCCACCTATATGACCTTTCACATAAGGATCCGCTAATCCTGAAACATACTATAATTTGTCAGGCACAAATAAAAATTGTAAAAAAAAAGCTCACAAGAACCATAGGTAAGGGATAACCATTTAGATCTGATGGCTTCATCTCAGATGCTTCAATAACTTCTACTCTAGCATAAGCAACGGGCTCCTTCTCATCCACAGAGAACCAACACTCTATAATATTAAGATTAAGGGATGGATGAGTATATAATAATACAAAACAAATATATTAAGGATTGAATATGCCATCCAGAGTTAAACTAAAGGATTTGTACGATAGGGATTCCAGAGAGAGCAATAAAAATGTCCTTTCTCCACTGAAGATATGTGATGAGAGAAAATCAATGACTTTGTTTTATGAAAACCATAAGTTTCTCCAGAATTTTCCATAATTGAAATCATGATTACTTCCGAAAATGTTACATAAAAAGTTAAACCCCATGCATTCCTACTCGAAGAACTAAACCCATATATGTCTTGAATAGGTAGTAAAATTGAAAGATTGGAGATAACAACTAGTAAAATTGACATTTTATACTTTATTTGAACAATGATTGATTGCCACAAGCTGGTAGCCTAAATGTTCATGATATGTTGATGAGCACAATACCTAATGTTCTCAATCACCAAGGCTACAAATAAATTATTTATTGCAAAATGAAAAGGATTACATATTTACCTTGCTCTGACGAAACAAATTTCTCAACATTAACAACCAGCATATTGGGCTGCAAAAATTCAAAATATGTAAATATAGATAAATAATTAAAAAAGATACAATAATTTTCTAAAACTAAGAGATGCAAAGATTTCTAACACATTTGATATTTATATCACATTATTTCAATCCCAAGAAGCCAACGGATAAGAATATGCAAAAATACTTAAGTAAGAAGGTGGGTAAAAGTGAACAACAGAGACAAACTTCACCTCAACAAGGGTCTGTTCAAAAGCAATAGACAGCAACTTATCCTGATAAAGAAAGGATTAAAATTAGACATCATTTACAGCATGAGCAAGTAAGAACGTAGGCAGATTTAGCAAAAAAAATACTTACTAGCCACCCAGCAATGCCTGGAAGTTCAGTCACATCAAGCCCATGAGTAAACATAGGTTTGACAGTCATTTGAAAATATGGAGGTTCAACAAAGCATACACGCAAACGGCCAAGAAAAGGCCATGTCGGTAGAAATTTTACCCCAACTAATATCTACAGAGAGAATAGAACAATAAAATAACATTATCAAATGATTAATAATAACAACAATAGCAACAATAATTTATAATTCTATTTTATTCCCTTTTCTCTCCTAACTACCAGAGAAGACATTATAAATCTGCATTTAGATATATGAAATTAGCTTTCAACTATACAAGTCTCATAATAATTATCCACCAAGTGTTTCATCAATACTAATAGCCTAGGTATAATAAAGGTTAAAGTATAATTAAAAACTTTACGGTCAGACTTAAGAAGGATGGTGAAATACTTGAATATAACAAAAACAAGGGCCATGCTTATTTTGAAAACATTTCCAGATTTCATTTTTTCTTGCATTCACAGGAAAAAAAATCTGTTGCCAATTTGTTACCTATTCACAAATATTTGAACAGAATAAATCTTTGAACACGGCAACAAGGTGAAAACAAAAATGGCCCTTTTATAACTACATTTAAAAAATAGAAAATATAAACAAATAGAACTATTTCCTCAAATAAAAAATATAACTTCCTCTGTCATTCTGTATTCCTTCTCTTCAAATATAATTATTTAATGATAACTAACAAAGTGCAACACCACTTCATCTCACTCAATACTCCATTATCAACTCTTCTTCAATACAAAAGATCATTTCTAAGAATCAATTCATAAGGAATTCCCGTTGTATCTTGGCACATGCATATCCCTGAATCCATGCTTTTATCCATGAACTTGTATTGAGCAAATAACAGAAAAACAAAATTATTTAACAAATATGTCACTGTAAAATCAAAATTTCAATGACATACCTTCCCTTCAATATGCATTCCTTTAATGTGCAGTTTTGCCCACATTCCAAACCCCAATCTTTTTCTTAGTTTGACAGCAAGTATTGCACTCATATCATCAGCGGTAAGAAAATTCATTCCTAACTCCAGAACCTGCATGAATTACACGGTACCTAAGTCAAAACAAAAAAAAAACATTCACAGATGCAGAACAAGATATTCTCTTGATATGCTGCTTTATTACACATACCAAGTGGTCATCCTCAGTCTGGCGAAGAACCCTAATTTCAGTAAAGAAAGGTGGGTTTCTCCCCAGGTATAGATGCTGAACAACAGCTTCCTTCTGCAAATGTAGTTGACATATATCAATATATTATCACACCAAAAGTCAAAGTAAACAACTTTATATTCACACAAACATAAAAATAACCCAAGTCAGACAGAATATGAAATTCATATTGTTTGATCAAGCACAATCAAAGACAAATAACTAAACAGTTTGAACCATACAGCAGTCCAAGGTTTGTACTTCTCTAAGAACCATGGTATGATAGGGAATAATATTTTCTGAGAGGCAATCTGTTCCATACATATAGGCCATATCTTTTCAACTGCATGGTTCAACCACCGGACTGTTTCAGAATCTGAAAGCACCTGAAGTAGAATAAAGAACATTACGCAAATTATATCAGTAAATCATTATAGCACAATCCATGCAGTTAGAACTCCATGTCTCAAATTTAAACTTGCAATTATAAAATAAAAGAACTAAATACTAATTTACAAAAGAAAAATTAAAATATATAGTGTATTTTACTACAGGAGAGAGTTGTATATTTTTCCATAGTTTTAGTTGTTTCCTTATTCAATTAAGTCATATAATTTCGTCTTCAACATCGATTGAAGAAAACCTTTCAATTAATTTTCAAATAAAATTAGTTTCCAGCTCAGTAAACTGGATATATACATGGTAGGACCAAAACATGAAAGCATTGTTTTCTAAAACACCCACACAAAAACAGAGAATCTTGGAATTTCATCCAAGAGAAACTTATCCATGAATAATGCTGTACTAATTCATTCAAAACACTGATGGGGTGGGGTAGCATGGATTTCAATTTTATCTTCATCTCTTCTCCAAGGTCAGCTTCTGCCTCAATTTCAGGGAAACGGTTTACCTTAAAAAGAAGAATTTATTCTGATACCAGTTCCTTTTTCTTCATTGACCACTGTTCATTTTCTTTACTTTTCAAACAAATTAAGTTACCACTTTCCCCACAAACTCCACTATCCACAAAATCAAAGTAACCACAATAAAGTCAGCAGAATTACCCTTCTTTGATTAGCTTGCTTCCTCTCCTCAAACTGCAACTTCTTCCGCAGCCTCGTAACATATCGCTCATGAACCTTTCCAAAGAAAAAAAAAATCAAAGTCAGAAACATAGTAATATTCTACATCTTTTTCTCTACTCTTTAGACAAACACCACAAAACACCCAAATAACGATTCCTTCTCTAAGCCCCTATCTTTATTTTAATTTTCTTATCCACATCATCAACTAACTAAACAAATAGCAAAACCAAAGATAAAAGGGAAAGACAAAAATAGCAAATCAAATATATCCAAAAGTTGTCAAATCTCCATCCAATGACCCTCACCAGGAAAAGATAGATCAGAGCTACAAAGTAAACAACAGAGTGGCACCAATTGAATGCAGAGAGAATCCAAATCGCAATCAGCACAATCCCCACATGGTGCAAGATTGAAACTTCCGTCATATCCATCCCCTTCAACCCAAAACAAGGTTAAAAAAAAGTCAAAACAGCAAAACTACCCCTTAACTGAAACCACCACTCCTAGAACCAAAGTTTCAAACTTTATAGGCACCCATTGATCCAAATCCGACCCTGAACCTGATAAGCAAAATGCATGCCCATGAAGGAACCCAAAATCCGGTATATTAAAAAACTGAATCCGTGTCTTGCCCCCACCAACCCAAAAGGTATAAATAATTGAATATCCAAATCCAGAAGGAGATACGCCACTGTTGTGACAACTACATGCAGATACAGGAATTTGTCTCTTAAGTTAAAAAGAATTCCAAGATTAAAAAAAAATGGTTCCAGAAAGTAAAAGGGAAAGTTTGAGCGAGTATGTCCCAATTAAGAGGCTGGGGGATTGAACCATTTCAATTCTCTTTTCGTATTGATTAAGAGCCAGTGAAACGGTGCCGTAAAAGAGAAGTAACGCGGCTAAATGAAAAAAGAGTAGCAGAATTTGGTAACAACAGAGACACCGAAGTTAACACAAAAAGAACCGCTTTTTCTGAATTTGCAAATCACCAACAACAGAGGCATTATCTGATACCAAAAGGATAATAATTTTAAATTTTCCACGTTTCTTTTTTCTTCTGATATTTAATTTTTCTTTTGCAACACAAAATACTATTACACTTATGTGGTCGAAATGTTTCTTAAAAACTTAATAAGTATTTATTGGTAACAGATAATTGAAATGTAACTTTAATATTATCAGATAACTTATTTTAATTTAGGCTCACTAAAATTTATTATAATCTTATAAATAGATATGATAATTAAGGTAAAGATAGATATTAAATGTTATTTATTATCATTACATATTATATTCCGAATGCTAATTTAAACATCGAAAAACACCGAAACCTTTGCATCATACAAGAACTAATAAATTTTAACAAAACCTCACACTGATTAGAAAATGCTAGTGGGATTAATTTTGATACAATAGATCGAAAAAATCGAGAAAAGACTAAAATTTAAAGATTAATTCACTAAATAACTTACTTCAATTTTATAAAATTCATATTTGTAATATCTACATTGAAATAGTAATTTTATTAATAAAAAATATAAGATGATCTCCAATTTTTAAGATGCTCGAACAGAACTAAACGATCCATTAGTTTTTCTTGTTAGATTGAGTTCTAAGAAAAGTTTATAAATGTTTCCCTAACAAAAAATATTATAATCTCAGTAGAATTCAGACACACACCACTGTAAGATTTGAGTACTATTTAACTAATTAAATGAACTTGTATTACACAATTAAAAATCAGTTTTCTAAAATTATATTAATTACACACAATCAAAGTTTCAGTGTTACTTATTCTGACAAAGTTTACAAAAATTTAAAGTTATATTAATGTTACTATAATAATATAAAATTTATTATATTATTAGTTATTATATTTTCATAATTACATGTATTTATTTCTATTTAAAAATTTTAAAACGTTAGAAATATCTATAATAAGGATGTAAAGGGATATTGAATTTCTCAGTGTAGTATAAAGTTTGAACATGCGTTTGTTGGCACGTGTCAACAAATAGGAGCTCAACGTGTCGGCAAAGGGGATTTTGTGTTTTTTATTTTTTTCTAATATATGTCGGCACAGAAATTGAAGTCTTTTGACTAAGTGAGTGTTCAAACTTAAGACGGCTAATCAATATATTTGTTTATAGTTATAGTTTAATTTTTTTATTAAATAGCAAAGAAATTATTAAAATGTAGATATTTGAATTGCTGACTTTTGGATTACTTTTATTTTCGTTAAATATAATTCTTTCTTGTATTTAATGTTTAATTTTATATTTTTCATTTAATTTATATGTATACTTTAAATATATTTATTATATTAAGTTTGATATATTTTCTAAATAATTTAAATTTATTATTATTATAATTATCTTACTTAATTTTAATTTTAATTGGCATATAATACTTTCAAATAAAATAGTACGGACAAAATATTAGTTACATACCTAACTTATCTGAAAACTTTATTACATTACATAGATTGATAAAACTCAAAATTGTGAAATTTAAAGTATAATTCAGACTTATTTTGATGAACTTTTTCATAAATAGTTTTAGAAATATACAAAAAGTAAAATATTAATTTATGTAAACTTTTATAAGTAGCTAATGTTGATAACTCAGCAGTTTCAATGGATAGGATTAAGAATTCCACATGATCATCTTAAAGAGTCAAAACTTTTTACTTTAATCGGATGGTTTATATTGTTCATTTCATTTTGACTTGGTAGCCGACAAATATCTTCATTATCTATATGTATAATATATAATAATATTATAAAGTTTATAAATTTAAGTAATTCATCAACTTAAATTATTTTAATTAAATTTATGTTGAAATTTTTTATTTACTGTTTACAATTTTTCTATTTAAGTATTGTTTGATTTTTTTTTTAATATTATTATCATTTCTTTTTAATGTCTAACTTATTCATCAATTCTTTTTTAATATTTCAACTTGTTAATCAATTTTTTTAAAAACAAATTATAAATTAAAAAATATACAAATTAATGAACAAGTAATAACTACATCTTAATAACGATCATATGAAATATATATTAAAAATACTAATCACTCAATAGAGAAAATAGTTTACAAAATTAAACAATAAAATATTTAAATGAAAATAAAAAATATATTTTAAATATATAATTTATTAAAAAATTAATTGAAAATATTAAATTATAAAATATTAAAATTTAGTTTAATTATATTATAATTAAAATTTAAATAATTAACATTTAGAAAATGACAAGTGGTTGTGTAATTAATGTTCACACAAATAATTATTTATGTTCACATCTTCGTTGCTTTAACATATGCTTTACACCGTGACTATTGAAAAAGCTTTACACGTGTCAATTACAAATCAAACATTAAAATAATTTTTTAATTTGAAAATATATGGTAAAAAAGTTAAAATAAGGTAAACATCATTTCAAAGCAAGTTTTTTGAAAAAAAAACATATTTTTAACTTTTTTCCTAAAAATTTAAAATATATGTAAGTTTCATTTCAAGTAATTTTTTTAAAATATTATTATATAATAATGTGAACCTTAAATCTAATATCATAATTTTATTTGAATGTTAAAAATTATAAAAATATATTTTTTTAAGTTTTAGTATTATTAAATTATGATATTATATTTTTTAATTATTAATATTTGTTATAGTTTATTTTTTAATAGTAAACTTAAGACTAGTGTATTACCGTATATAAAACATAAAAAAAAAGATAAATATAAGACGAAATCTGAATTTTATCTAAAGATAAATTTTAAATGGATAAAGAAGTAAAGTATATAAATAAAATATAGAGGTTTATTTTTTATTTTATCAAACAAAATATTCTTTTAAACTCACTTTTTTAATTTTTTTTTAATGTTTAGAGAATAATTAATTTTAGTTATGATATTGGTAAGTATTTCAATTCTTAGTAAAAATTCCATTCATATTTTTTCTTTGTCTTTTGATAGTTTTATAAAAGAGATATATTATTAGTGTAGGATTTGATATTTGAAATTTTACTATTATTTTTAGAAATGTTAACTGTATATTTGCTTATAAGCACGCTATCTCCTAGGAAGAGAAGTTAAAATTATTTAAATTATTATTTAGTTAATATAATGGTTGTTTAAATGTATAAAAATTGTGGTAATTAAATTTTTTATAAGGTAAAGTTTGCATCCATTTGTATACAATGAAATGTCTTCATCTCTAGTCAATGTGGAATCTCCAACACACTCACTCACGCCGAGAGTGACAGCTTGTGCGTGGGACAACATATTATGGGTGGTCCGATAACGACCCGATAACGGGTGGCCTGATAAGCCCACTAAACACTCGCTAGGATAGGCTTTAAATGACTCTGATACCATATTAGAAAGTGGACTTTAAGCCTAACTCAACCTTATAAAACCGACTTATAAGGTAAGGTTTGCATCCACTTATATACAATGAAATGTCCTCATCTCTAGTCAATGTGAGATCTCCAACAACGTGTATGGAAGTTAATATGTATATCTTCACATATAAACTTTGAATAATCTAAAGTGTATATGATGTTAGTTAATTATTTGAAGATGATTATCGATATAATTGATGTTTGAGAAATGTTTGAGTATGGTTTGGGTGTTAAATTTGTAGTTGAATTTTGTGTTGTTTGATAAATGTTGTTCTCTAGTACGACATTGCTCAAGTAGTGACTCATCGCTTAATTAACACTTAAGTAGTATGTAATGATTACAACACCACTTACTATTGTTCAAGCTACAATATGGATTCTTATAAGGTGTATAACTCAAGTTAAAACTTATAGCTCGAGAGACACTAAGATCGTAAGATTTTATATCTCATGTGAGAGGTAAGTGACTTATTGATTAAAATGATCAATAAATTAATTAATAATAAAGCAGAAATTGATAATTGGATTAATGAAGAGCAAAACCTAATGATGATTAATGTTTGATAGGCTTAGAAAAATAATAGTGTTTATATATCTATATAAATTGGTGAGACCTAGATGGTTTGCACCCTACTAAACAGTCTAATAATAGACTTTGCAAGTGTTCAAGTTTTGATGATAACAAATTCTATAAGTATTTTACATGCTTTATTATACATATGATTATACTAATGTTTGTTTAATGTTGATGCAATTGCAAAATCTTAGTAGACTAGATAATCTACCAAGTTCTCGAGTGATAAATGATTTATCTACGTTGCAGTTTATATTAACTTGCAGTTAGGCTTGATTTAATTTGTTCATTCATTATTTATAATTTAAACAAGTCATAATCAAACACATTTTGTAGAATTAATCAAACAAACTAAGTGATCTTCAAAACTATTAGATTATCCATATAAGGAAGCATTCAAATACAAAAATAGTCACACATAAAAAAAAATTCAAAAGAATTTAAATTGAAATCATAACTTGTTTCTATAGATAGAATGCTTGCAAAATTATTTGAGTTTTATGGAATTATTTGAAGAAAAAGATTTTAAGAAAAGATGAAAACCTTCCATGTTGAAAGTCTACCTTAAAAGAGTTTTTTTAGAAGATTAAGACCTTATTGATCAAGTCATCAATAGTGTCATCTCAAGTTTATATAAAAAGATCAACAATAAAAAACAACACAAGATATACAACAATCTTACACAAATATATAAAGGGGGAAATAGTTGCAATAAGTCTTATAGTTCTTTAAGCTTTTGAGCATCTATCTTTGGGTTGTTGTAAATTTTTCACTAAGTGAAGTTATACTTGTGTGTGCTTTACTTGTGCTCTTTTTTAGAATGTTTTCTATGTTTCTTTGAAAAAATTTAATCTTAGGGGGAGATTGAGAAGGATAACCTAGAAATGTTAGTGTACTCATTGTAACCTAGAGGTTGGTATACTCAGTGTAATAAATGTGTCTTGATTAGTGGAATCTCTTAAGCAGTTAGTATAAGGGGACTGACTGCTTTGCTTGTTTGCTTTATCTTGTCTTGTTAAATTGTTTGCTAGACTGTCTGCAATATTTGTTGTATGAAGAGTCCAAGCTCAATTCAACTCCCTCATAAAGCCAATTGTCCCTACAATTGGTATCAAAGCTCACCTCTGGAGTGAGTTCCTTACAGAACTAGAGGAAAATATCCTTGGTACAACGAACTCTAAAGGACTTGCTTTCAATCGTCCACCATTATTTGTTGGAAAAAGAATGAAGAATGGAAACTTGAGATGCTTGCTTTTCTAGAGTATAGTAACATAGATTTATTGGTGCCTAGAGAAATCTAGATAGAAGGTCAGAAATGGAGATATCAACTAAATGCCAAGGCTACATACATTTTAAGGTGTGCCTTTTTTAAAGAAGAGTTGTCAAAAGTCAACTCTATGAAAAGTGTCAAAGATATGAGGGACACTCTAGCTCAATATCATGAGGAATCTAAGCAGGATGCTTTTATAGATGTGATATATGTTGTTTTACCGTCAAATTAAAATGATAATTAATGTAGACTGTTTAGTGCAGTGTTAGACAGTCTAACACCAAAAAGATGATAGTATGATTATGGTCAGTTGACCCTAAGTCATCTCCTAGTGAGTCCAATAGTAAATTCAGTTAATTAGTACTTAAGACTTATCTACAGTAAAAAAAAAAAGGTTAGAAATAACAATGAAAATAAAAGGAGGATTTAGATTGTTGTGCAGAAAAATAAAGTAGACAATTAAAAGTAGTAAAAGAGACATGTTGATGCTCAAGTTTATTCAACAATGAATTCATAATTTACTTTCTTAAGATTTTCTCTCTTTCAATTCTCACATAGTGTCAAACTTAATCAATCAAGCGTCAATCAAATTCAACATAATCTTATCAACAAAATCAACATCTACTGATGTATTCAATATCTCATTATTTTCAAGTGTATAATCATGAGATGTTTATCTTTTACCTCTTGAATTAAACAAACAAAAATTGATTGAGACTAAACAAATTATGCAAGAAATCCAAATAAGAAAAAAAAAACAAAATTTTCAACAAACGTTCAAAAACAACTTTTTTTTTTTAAAAAAAAACTAGATTTCAAAAAGACTAATAATAAAACAAAAACAATTTTTTTATATATAACTTAAAAAAATACAATTTTATTGAAAAAAAAACCTCAAAATTGATTGTGAAAATAAAAACAATATTTACATAACATCATTTTATATTTATTAACTCGCTTTACCAAATACTTTTAAGTGAATAAACTAATTTATTAGTTTGAAATTTACAAATTAAGAATTTCTCAACTAAATTTTTAGACAAATTAATATTTGAAAAATGAAAATCAACTAATTTTTTAAATAAATAAATTATATAAAAATAAAAAGGAGGTGGATATCATCAATGTAATATCAGCATTAATTATAAAAAAGTATCATTTCAATATTTATTACTTTTAATTTACTTTGAGATGCATTGAATTGGTACTGAGCATGCATGTTCCCACGTTATTCTTGAATGGGTTGTTCAGATAACATCGTCACTCTTTCATTAAGAAAATAAGGAAAGGCATGACACGTCATAAATCAGCCACCTCGATCTGATCAATCTTGTACTACGTATTAAATGGATTATTAATATATTTTCAGCTATTCTAAAATTTATTCATCACCTTTTATTCTCATTTTTTATTTGTTAGTTTAAATATGTTTTTCCTTTATAACGTAAAATTAATTTTTGTTTCTACTTTAAATATGTTTTTTATTATAGTAAATAATTTTTTAGCATAAATTATATTATAAGATTATAATAAGATTTACGTAAGTAACGAGTTAACATAAAATATTTTTAAACTTTTAATTTATACTGATAATTTGTTTATTATATAATTTTTTTAACAATAACCCATTCAAATAGTTTTATTATTACAAATATCAAAACATTTAAAGTTTAAACTAAAAAAACTACTTTTACATAAAATTATAAAAATAAAAAAATATATTTAACCGACTTAAGGTTTTGTGTCATATGAATTTGGTTTGATAAAGATGAAATGTCTCATATTAATCTGGTTTTATAAAATGTTAGTAAAATTTGATCGATAATAATAAAAAAAGATTAAGCTTAAATAATGCTTGTGTCTGAACGAATGGAAGTAAGAGACAAAAAAGCAACAACTCACAATATGAAATTTTGGTACCAACAAGTGTCCAAAAGTTGTCATTGATTGGAACATTTAGTGTGCATGGTGAAACTAAATATTTCCAGCTACATTTTTTTCTTTCTAGCCTCTTTTTACAGATTATTTGTTAACATGATGGGTTGAAATTGTACTCTGAAAGTTGCATCAATTATTTTGATAATAAAAGAGTTTATTGGAATTTTTATTTTTTTTATATAAAGTGTATCTATGTATAATATATGTTATAAAAATAAGGCAATAGTTTGGTGTAATTGTTGATAGATAGACATAACATATGGAGTAACAAATTATATGGAGCATATCTCTCCAATCTGGTTGATATAAACCGTACACATGCGTTGAATGGATATACAAAAATATCTTGTCCATAATATTTGATATGGTATGAGAACACCGTTTATGGTGACTCTGCAAAAAATTCATTCGCCTTTTTTTTTCTCGACAACCATGTTTGTCGAAAACTTCAAAGATGTAGTTACAGATACATCAAATCCATACTACGTACATCATTCAGATAAACTCGAACACCTACTTGTCTTAGGGAAATTGAATGACTCAAACTACCCAACGCGGAGAGCAAATCAATGACTCATGCGTTTTTTCAGATATAGAAAGTCATTGCCACAACTACTCAAGGTACTATGTTTGTTTCGTCATATTACATAAAAATCAAGAGCTTTTGGGACAAGTTAGAGACATATCACTCATCCTCTCCTTGTAATCAAATGAAAGCACACAATGATAAGAAGGAAGAAGATCGTTTAATGCAATTTCTTATGGGTCTCAATGACACTTATAAAGGTGTCGATCTAATATTTTGATGATGTCTCCCTAACCTAACATTCAACAAACATATTCATTAATTATACAGGAAGAGACATAACAACAATTGTCGATGATTAATTCAGGTAACCATGATGTTTACGCAAATGCAGTAGGTTTTCTCATGAACTTTAATACTTTAGTAAATTTTGTCTTCACAAAACCATGGATTTTGGATACTGGGACAACTAATCAAATTGTTTCAAATCCAAAATTATTTATTAATTGAACTCCATCACTAATTTCTTTGGTAAACCTTCCTACAGGTTCAACAACCCTAATCATGTCCTAAGGGACCATCCAATTTAATAGGGATATCAAGTTAGAGCATGCTTTATCTGTCCCTTCTTTTCATATAAATCTTATTTCAGCAAGTAAACTCACTAAAGCTTTAACTTGTTGTATTGTCTTACATACAAATGGTTATATCCTGCAGGATCTGGCTACGAGAGGATAATTGGCTCGGGTGAACAATGAGGTGGTCTTTAAATATAGGCACTTATGAATATTAATTGATAAAATAACTATAATATAACCCTTAATTTATGAATTTAAACCTTTTTACATATTTTGTGATTATAATTTTTATAAGAAAAATTTATTCCCAAATTTGTGTTAATTTCAGGATTCTAGGGAAAAATGGAGATGAAAGGACAAAAGGATAATAGACAAAGATAAAAAGGGAAAGCTAGAATGCTCAAGCGCTTGCCCAAGCAAGCCTAATCTTGCTCAGGCGAGATCACTTCAGAGACGTTGGGCTTGTTTTCGTCCAACTCGCCCAGGCGAGTCGAATCACGCCCAAGCAAGAAGTCACTCATTCCAAGCCCAACTAGGATAAATATGAGGTGTGAGGCACACCCCTAGAGAGGAATTGAGAGAATAGAAGGTTTTAGAAAACCCCAGAGGAAGCAACCATCAAGGAGAAACATCATGAATCTTCTTTTCATGCTTGTAATGTCCAACATGAGTGGCTAATTATATCTTATGGGATTAGGAGTAATCTATTCAAACTCTTATATATTGAGGAGATATTTAAATATAATATTTTGTTCTTTATTGATGATTGATATTGCTATTTTATTTGTAATGCTTGTTTATCATGATATAGATCCTTAGATTTGATTGGAAATTATCTCTAAGTTTCTGACCCAAATGATAATGCTTAACATACTTGAATGCTAGGAATAAATTTGAAATGTTAATTACTATCAACAACGAATCGTAATGCTAAAGAGTTTTATAAATATGCGAGGAATCAATATTTAAGAGACTCTCTTAATAGTTTTATATGTGAGGAATCGATATAAATAACTTTTATATGGGCATCAACATCAATCAAAGGATAGAATATTACTATACTTTTTCAAAATACAAAACAGTAAGAAGGATAAACCCCAATCTCAATTTTCACAATTGAACCAACAAACTCTTCGACTTGCTTTCTTTATAATTCTTGGTAAAATCTCCCAACAAACTTTTTTTTTTTTATATATATTTAGGGAATCTTATACTTGATAATTCAACTGTTCCTTGTGGATTCAATATCCATTCTCAGGGACAAATTTTTGTTGAACAAGGTGCTTTGATGTCTCCAAATCCAAGAGGAATGTTGGAAGACTTTACTGCTACTTTTCTGTGTGTGTCTAGTAGTCTTTGAATTATTAATCCATTCTTTAAGATGATCCAAGGTTAAATGAATCTTAATCTTTTTGATAAGATGAGTTTTCTAAAGAGTGTGAAATTTCAACCTGTTGAAATGTTGATTCAACCGATTGTTTGACACTTAGTGAATTTTAAAATGAGTTTGAAAAGCTTGGCTTTGTTTTGACTTTGTTGTCAAACTGATTCAATTGGTTGATTCGGAAATTCAACTGGTTGTTTTTCTGAAAACCTTAACAAATTTCTGTTATGTGGTTCCAATCTGTTTTAAATGATTCCAACGGCTTTTTGGTTTTTTATTTATCTCTTTTAACCACTCAATTGGAGTATAAAAAAGGTTGTTTTACACTCTTATGCAACAACTAAGAAATAGAGATCAATCAAAAACAATTTTCAAGATTTCAAAGAGTTTTTTTTATCATCTCAAGTGTGGAGTAGGATTGGGTCTTGTAATTCTGAACATTAATCTTTGATTTACCCAGGTGTATTCTATTCCCTTCTTCTTTGAACATTGTATTTCTGTGTGATCTGGTGTGGTGCAGTTTCAGAAGGTGTTTATGGAAACTGTGTGGTTTGCCAAAAGTGGTGTGTGTTCTTGAAGGGTTCAAGATCATCACTTTTGGTGTGTGGTTTGTAATCTAGGTTTGATTACATAGTAAATTCTCAGTGGTTAGCTGAGGACTGGATGTAGCTCTTGGTTAAGAGTGAACTAGTATAAACACCTTGTGTGAATTTTTCTATCCCTACACTCATTAAATTGTTTTAACTTTGCTTTTCAAATATGCTGGTATAAACAACCAGTTGTTTCGTGAAAAAAACAGGTTGATTTTTTGGAATCAAGTTTAAAAACAGTTTTCTATTTGGCTGATGAAATTTTCCATTGATTAATTCTTCATATCTTTTCACTCAACTTTCAATACTTGCAAAAAATATTTCAAAAAAAATTCACTCCTTCTTGTTTAAGGCCTCTAATTCTAACAATTATTACTTTTGTCACGGTACACTTGTCGTAAAAGAGTCATCACTAAACCCATTACCGAACTCATACTCTAAATCTCTTGTGCCTAATTTATCCCCTGATATTTCTAGATAACCATTTCTACATTCTACACGTCTCAAACATCGTTCTGCATGCCATAAAGGTTACTTGCTGCCACCTCGCGCCAATCAGTACATTCCTAGCCAAGGTTCTCTCCCAGGTACACACTACCCACTTTCTTATTTTATTTTTATTTCAACTTATCTTCTGCTCACTGCACTTTTTTAGCTAACATTTCTACACATAGGGAGCCTTCATCATATGATCAAGCCATTCTTTCTCCCCACTGAAAGGAAGACATGGAATCTGAATTATCAACATTGATAGAAAACAACACCTGAAGCATTGTTTCATTACCAGCTAGCCACATACCCATATGATGCCAATGGGTTTATAAAATAAAACACAGGTTCGATGGGAGCATCAAACGATATAAGGCGTGCTTAGTTGCCAAAGGCTGCACACAAGTGGAAGGGATTGACTATATTGTAACTTTTTCTCCTACTGCTAAACTTACGACATTACGTTGTCTTTTGACTATGGTAGCTGCTAGAAACTAGTTCACCTACCAACTTGACGTAAAAAGTGAATTTTAGCACAGTGACCTTCATGAAACTGTTTACATGGAGCTTCCTCCCAGATTTCGGCGACAGGGGGAAAATATGGTTTGTTGGTTTCATAAGTTCTTGTACGGATTAAAACAAGCATCCTGAAACTGGTTTGCTACTTTCTCTAAGGTTATTCAAAAGGCATGATATATTTAATCAAAAGCAAATTATTCTTTATTTACCAAGACTATTGGATCATCTTTCAAAGTTGTCTTGCTCTATGTCGATGATATACTTTTAAAAGGAAATGATGATGTCGAAATCAAGCATGTCAACGAATTTTTGCTCCAACATTTTCAAATCAAGGATCTTGGCACCTTAAAATATTTGTTGGGAATTGATTTTTCTCAGTCTAAACATGACACTTTTATGTCTAAGAAAATATGCATTGGATATTTTGGACGATACAGGTTTAACTGGGGCAAAATCAAATAAGTTCCCTATGGAGCAAAATTTAAAACCCACTCTTATTGATAGTGATTTATTACATAACCTAACTAAATATCACGGGTTTTTTGGAAGGCTCATTTACCTCATTTTCACAAGGCCAGATATTGTCTACTCAGTTAGAACTTTAAGCCAGTTTATGCAATAACCTCACAAAACACACTGGGATGCAACATTAAAGGTTCTGAAGTACACCAAGGGGACACTCGGGCAAGGATTATTACTTCCCTCTGATAATATCTTAAGATGAAAGCCTATTGCGATTCAGATTAGGGAGGATGTCGTATTACTCGAAGATCAGTCAGCGACTATTGCATTTTCTTGGGAAATTCATTGGTATTCTGGAAGTCTAAGAAACATACCAATGTATCAAGGTTGCCGAAGCATAATATTGGGCCATGGAAAATGCTTTTCTAGAGCTAACATGGTTACATTATATCCTGCAAGATCTCAAGGTTCCAATTAGCATGCCTACCTCTTTGTATTGTAATAACTAAGCGACACTTCATATTGCAACAAATCCTGTATTTCATGAGCGTACGAAGCATATCGAGATAGATTGTCACATTGTATGGGAAAAGTTGCAAGTTGTGATGATAAGTCCATCACATGTCTCTTCACATTGTAATTTAGCAAATATATTTACTAAGCCTCTTGAGAAAGATCAGTTTGTGACTTTGCAAAACAAGTTGGGAGTCCATGATATTTACTCACCAACTTGAGGGGAAGTACTGGAATTATTAATTATTATATTTTCCATATAGATGTATATAGATAGTGTATCAATGTATAATATACGTGGTAAAAATAAGACAATAGTTTGGTGTAATTGCTGATAGATAAACATAACATATGGAGTAGCGAATTATATAGAGCATATCTCTCTAATCTGATTGTATATAAACAATAGGCATGCGTTGAATGGAATATACATAAATATCTTTTCCATAATATTTGATAGAGTTCAATAATAATAAAAGAGTTTGATTCTTAATTGAATTACTAAAGAGAAAATTGTTGTAAAATATATCCGTTATTCATTAGCACCAATGAAATGAGTTGAGTTATAACATAACACTTGAACTATTACATTCTTAAATAAAGTCCTCATTAATAATTATAACTTTTAACATAAGCTTCCAAAATTATATAATATATAAAATTAATTGAGTTTCTTTTTGTATATATCTAATATGATTTAACTTTTTTTTTATAAAATTCATGAACACATGACATCACATTAAATATAACATAAATTAAAAAAAAAACATGAGACACTAGATCAAACCCATATGAAAAAAAAGAAGAAACTCCCAAACATAGCCAAAGCAACTACATTGAGAATTTAATCTAAAAAAAAAAATAAAAAAAATCATAAGACAAACCAATTTTCTCTCTCTAATGCATATCTCCTAGAAAAACAATAAAGATGAATGATTGAATCTCAAAAGTCCAATCAGATTAATCCTCGTTTGCATCATCAACGATAATAAAATTTTATGATTTAACTTATTTTTAGTAAGATTTGATCAGGCAAGTAATTTAATTTATAGATTTTTTTTAATTTACAATTTTAATGTTTTTAATATTTTAAAAATATTTTTAAAGAAATTAGACTATTATTTAATAATTGAAAAATTAAATGATTTAATATATTAAAACATATTTAGTTAATAGTAAATCGAATAATAATTATATTATCCTTTAATATTTTTTTAAAGTTGAATTAAACATCAAATTCAATTAAAAAAATTGAAGTTAAATTACATTAAATTTTACTCAATTACAAAAAAAAGCCAAACTTAATCTATATTGGATTATTGAATCTTCAAACCCAATAAACACCGTAGGTCTAACTTACATTTGAGTCAAACGTTCGAGGATTGAGAAACAAAAACCAATCACATACAACACTAATTTTGAGACACTCATTTCGTAACTTAAGCATCACGATATTCCTATAAACATTTTGAAAGTCGAACAATCAATGATTTTTCAAAAAAAAAAAAATACATTGAAAGTTGGATGTCAACAATCAGAAATAAGTATTTTTGGCTTACGTATTCAATCTTCTTTCTAAGACATTGAAACTATGGCATACTCTTATGGTTATGAGTTGAATAATTATAACTATAATAATCCTAAAGTTGTAGTATAAATATTTATATGAAAAAAAAATCATATACAACACATTTATAGAAACATAAGGTATGCTAATTTTTTTGCGAGAAGAGTTTAATGTTTGAAAAAAATTAATAGCTAATATAAGTTACCATGAATATATTTACATATATTACATGGTTAAGATGACGAACCAGGTAATTATTTCCTTATACCATTTTAACAATTTAAAACAATAAATAAATCAATAACAATTAATTTTTTTTAATAAACTTTAATTGTTTTGTATTGTTGTATTTAAAAGAGGTTAATATAAAAAGTCATGATAATTTAATTTAAACATGAACAATGAACAATGTTCTCATTCACTTTTATAAATAGATGAATTTTACTTGTGAAAAGTATGTGTTTTACAACATTTATTGCTCTAATTACCAAATATATATTGACTTAAACGTCAGAGAACATTTTACAGGTACCTTAGAAGTGATCGAGATATGATAAAAGACCTATAAACTAGTGTTCCACATAAATAAGGTGGAGAAGAAGAGATATTTCTAGTCCATATAAGAACAATTGACGTCCACCATTGGGTCGAGAAGGAACAACGCAAAAAAGTTCAATGGTATTTACAAGAAACATAACTAATGATCAAAGGACCATAAACTTAAGAGCAGTCGAGACTGAACATGTGACTCTTCTTCTGGCTCTTCAGAAGGAGATAATCGAAATGAAATAGAGGAATATTGAAGAAATTTACGTCCTCAAATAGGAGAACAATGAGATGTAAAGGAAACTAGAAGCGACTCAGCCATCATAACCTTAGGAAGAAAAATATCTATAGCCAATGACCAAAATATAACAATGTCCTCGAGACCTCGAGCATCCCTCGTCATGATAACTCATATGTTGGAAGCAACATCACAACTTCACACATTGGTGAACACCTCAACAATAATGAGGGCTAAACTCTTTCCCAACTTGAAGGGATTAAGTATTGACGGGGATGACTGGGCCTGACGAGCGCGTTGACGTATATGTGATCCAAATGGGCTTTTACACCTCGGACTACGCGATGATCTGCCATGTTGTTTTTGACATCCTTGAAAGGAGCAATATTAAGCTGATTTACTCGTCTTCCATAATTATCTATCGACAACTTCAAGACCTTGGTGAAAAAAATTGAACATAGTTTGTAACAAGCTAACCACATAACAAACAACAAGGTCAACATCAAACTTCTTTAACAATTCATCTAAGGAGGTGTTTGCCTCCAAGGCCGACTTTAGAGAGCTAGTGGACTCCACCAACTCTTGTTTTAATTTTTGTACCTTAGAGGTCAAACCCTTGAAGATCTAGGTGCCAAGTACTCGAGTGAAGGCCAATGCTCGACTCTGCATTTCGAGGCATGCTGCCATGAGGTTCTCTGACGAAGCTGTGGCCATCATCTCTTTCTCTGTTAGGAGAAGGAGAAGTTTACTTCCTTGGAAAAGGCTAAATCCCTGCCGAGTAAGGCGCCAACACCATTGGTTTCAGCATCCGAGTTGGAAGGTCAAACCCTCTTCAAAGACCTTCTTGAGAATAATTCTTCTTTGATCTCTCATTCCTCTTTGTTTTTTCCTCAATGGGAAGAGGGGCGAGATCAATGATATGAGTGGGGGAGGGGATCTTCGGGGCTGAGGATTCAGTGGCATTGACTTGCTCCTTCTCAATTGACCAACCTTTTTCTATTTGGAAATGGTTAAGAACTTGCATAAAATCAAGAGATGATTAAGCCATTATGCCAAAGAAGAAAGTCATTTAACAAAGTTAACAATGACTAAGAAAGAAATGAAAATAAAAACAAAACATACTAGTCAGATCCAACCATCGATGAGGTGAAATGTAAACCAAGAGTACCTTCTGAGTGGGTAACCTTCTAAAAAACAAGTGTAGGACTTCGAAGACCATTTTGTCTTTGGCAGTCATCATAAACCTTGGCCATCACTACAAAAAAAAGTGTATATTGTGGCAGTTATTTGTGTATAAACTGGCGTTTATAATCGCCACAATATACGCTTGTGGCGGTTTCCCAAACCGCCATAGAACTGGCCGCCACAAAGTTTAATGTGGCGGTTTTACGCTAACCGCCGCAACACCTGCCACTTTAAACATAGTGTAAGTAGTGACGGTTTTTATATGTAAGTAGTGTTAGTTATAATTGTTGCAATTTACATTCATTGAAAAAAATTATGACACTATAATATACGTAAGTAGTGACATTTTTAACTGACGTAATTTTAATTCTGAATAAAAAAAATTTAACCACCATTTTTTTATAATTCTTTTATAATTTGTTTTATACAATTATAAAATTTAACCACCGCCTTTTCATAATAAATAAAATAATGTATAAAGATATAATCATCCATTCATTTCATTGAAAATTAAAGCACACATAATAATGTTCAAAAATTTATATGTAATTGAAAATTAAACACATAAAAAGTTCATACATCCCTAATCAAGTGTAAAATTAAAATACACATCCCTAATAAATTTTGCTTCCAGCACTTTGATCCTATTACTTGATTATCACTTGCAACGGCATGGTGTGATTTCCCCTAGTAATCTTCATCATAGGATCCCACCTTGTCTCTATTGTTTATCACCAAACCTGCCACCATCTCTAGATCCAAAGCCTCCATACTTACCACTGCTCTGAAACTCCAATGTACCTACATTGAGCACCCAAAAGAAAAATAAGAAAATTATTTTATGACTACACATTCTATTGTAGTAGT
>Ga0123342_1002611_pt1 | contig 29750 bp, 23 predicted proteins | sample Turbeawhitnodule_FD_89960 | JGI IMG/M metagenome (GOLD analysis project Ga0123342, IMG submission 89960) | Root nodule microbial communities of legume samples collected from Mexico - Turtle bean Mexico white nodule | ecosystem: Host-associated > Plants > Roots > Nodule | place: Mexico: Nepantla... | reverse complement strand
TTTTATAAATATGCGAGGAATCGATATTTAGGAAGCATGTTAATAATTTTATATGCGAGGAGTCGATATAAATGATTTTTAAATGGGCATCAATATCAATCAAAGGACACAGTATTGTCATGCTAATCAAAATACATAAAAGTAAGAAAGATGAACTCCAATCCTATTTTTCCAATTGAAGCAACAAACTTTTTGACTTGTTTTCTTATTAATCATTGTCATCATAACAAATTCCAACAAACTTTATTATTTTGTTTTCTATTTAGTGAATCTTTTACTTGATTATTCAATTGTTCATTGTGGGTTCGATATTCGTCCTTATGGACAAATTATTACTTCTAACAACACGGTGCACTTGTCGTAGAAAAGTCATCAGCGAGTGGAGGGAGCTGTGCCGGAATGCAAAAGTTGTGGAGGAAAGGTGTTGCGGGGTGATAGAAGAGAGGAAAGAGAGCGAGTAAAGGGTAAAGTAAAGGTAAAATGTTTAGATTTTTTTTTAAATTATTTACTAGAGGACCTAATAGTAAATTCATATTTAGTATGCGGTGTCAGAAGAAGTCATCGGGGTGCAAGAAGAAGCAGCCCCCTAAGCAACCCTCTTTGCCAACCATTTCTACCAAGCCTTGTTTCCAATACCATCATAATGGGCATGTCAAATATTGACTTTCACTACAAAGTCACACCAATCATTATATTTTAAAATGATAACAACAACTACCGTATAGAGAATATTGTGTTACTAAACACAAATTATGGTTAACTTTATTTTATGAGTATTTAATGTTTGTTTTTAAGAATTGAATTCGTATTTTGTGATATATTACTAGTTATGGAATTATATATTCGAATTAGAAAAATGATAACAAGAATCACACAGTGGTAGATTGAAACAATACAAACTTATGAGAAAATACCCACTCGTAGCCTAGTGGGTGGATAAAGTACATGAAATAGTTCATTTTAGGAATTGGCGACATATCCATTCAATGACTTTGGCACCGGATGTTCCCAAAATGGATAATGTACTTTTGGATCGGGTAAATTCAAAATATAGATGCTTGTTGGCATTCCAACCTTTCTTTTCCTTTCAGGGCCTATGAGAAAAAAAAATCAATACTTCTTGGTTGTGAATATCTTAATAGGACAAACTGCCCCGTGGATCTCTTTGCTTCGGAACAAAACAATTTGAATTAGGCTCGATCAATTGGAATGAGTATTATCGATATAGGGGATCTTTCAATTGAAAAGATCCATCAACCTGAGACAAAGAGAAAGAAAGGTTTATCTTTTTTTTTGAGTAATTTAATGAAACCAATGATTCGTTATTGGAGCAGATAACAACAACTATCTCATCTGGGAAAAGCCATCTTTTTCTCAACAATGTCTTTGTCATTTGATCCAATAGCGGTTTGTTAGATAGGAACATATTTCACAAATATTGATATCTCAGATAGAGTATTAGAAGGGAAAAATCTTTTAGATGATGAACTATTGATTCTAAACCATCTCTGGAAATGAATCAACAATTCAAAATGTTTTTCTTGCGTATTCTTGTTAAACCAGTGTTTATATATAGATGTATGGAGATTTGTTTGGGAAGTAAGAAGTTCCTTTGATATCTCTTCATTTATAAAGAATTGTCGATGTGAAAACACAAAGACAAAAGGTTAATCTTTGAATAGGAAAATGAGTGGATCCGCAGGGTCCCAAATGAATTGGCTTATTCGAAAAAAACCATGTTCTTTGGAAGATCTATCTCATGTCTGGTACTGCATGGTTCTACCCTGCAAGAACTCTGAATCATTCTCTTGAAGTTCATTATCTTCATCAGAAATGATCCGCTTGTGCCGAAATGACCTGACCCCAATAGGGAAATCCCAATGAATTGTGCCTTTCAATACAATCAAATAGAAAGCCCCAAGGGCGTCATATTCTAGGAGCCCAAACGATGTGATTGAAAAAATCTTCCTCTATCTGTTGCGGGTCGACTCCTCCTCCTTCTTCAAACTTCGATTCATATTTTTCATAGAGAAATCTCTTATCAACGATAGAATGAGATCCATTTTGAATCATATTTAAGGGATTCCTTGGTTCGGATCGAAGAAGCAATGTCACTCGATCCTTATCAAACTGCCTGCAATCTTTTATTGTACGTGAGGATCCCACCAGAGCGCCTTTTACTTCTATAGTCCATGAACTAGATCATAATTATTCTCAACGAGTCCATAAGATGTGATTCCATTTTTTTCATCAAGTTCAGGTATAAACCAAAGGTCTTGAGTGACCGATCCGGTAGAACAACTCAAAAGGTAAAGAAGTATCATTAATTTCTTCATACTCGTTCCAAGTTTGAAGTACCATTTGTACAAATAAGAATCCCCCCCATCACATGATTTCTTCTTAATATAGATAAAGATAGGATCTATGGAGCAATTACTTAGAAGTACATTTTGTGAAACAACCCTTCCTATCTGATAGAAAAGGATCCCATGATCCTGAACCGATCTTACCTGAGATCGGAAATCTCGAGTTTGTCTATGAAGAGTATAGCTAATTATGTTAGTGTCTATGATGGATTTTTTTTTTATAATACTAATCGATAGGGCTTCATTGTTAAGTGCTACAAGATCTTGTACATTTGAACCCATCGTTATTCACCCAAATCCATTAGTATGGGACATTTTATTTTCCAAGTGAATACCCCTATGAGACATCATATCCATAGTTAGCATATTCATCATAGTTAGAAGCTCCAACTTCATATCAAGGTCACAGTCGATATCGTCACTATCATCAATAAGAAAACCCTTAGGCTTGTTATCTAGAAACTTTTTCAGAAATACTGTTTTTAAAAGGAACATAGGAGTTTGTTGTTAGGTATTTGACCAAATAGGATCGTCCAGTTCCTATAGAACCTATCACTAAAATACCCCTACTAGGGGGAGGTAAGGATAAGCAAAGCGAAAAGGGTTTTCCATTAAGGCACAACCCTAGTGTGCACGATTGAGAGAAAAACACCATTGAGTGAATTGTTATCCAATTGAGAGTAATTTGTTCAAACTCTTATGTATTGAGGTGATCTCTGAATATAATATTTTTTTTATTGATTATTGGTATTATTGTTTTGCTTCTAATTCTTGATCTAAAATCTTAAATTTGTCTAGAAAGTATTTTTAGGGTTCTGACCTAATCAATAATGCTTAACATATTTGAGTGCTAGGAATAGACTTGAAATGTTAATTGCTATCAACGTCTGATCTTAATAATAAGTTTTTTTTTTATAAATATGCGAGAAATCGATATTTAGGAAGCATCTTAATAATTTTATATGCGAGGAATCGATATAAATGATTTTTATATGAGCATCAATATAAATCAAAGGACATAACACTATCAGGCTAATCTAAATACAAAAAGAGTGAGAGAGATAAAACTCAATCCCTATTTTTTCAATTGAAGCAACAACTTTTTACCTTGTTTTCTTGTTAATCATTGCCATCACAACAAATTCCAACAAACTTTTATTATTCTGTTTTATATTTAGTGAATATTTCAACTATTCCTTGTGGGTTCGATATTCGTCCTTAGAGACACATTATTACTTCTAACAACGCAGTGCACTTGCCATAAAAAGTCATCAACTAACTATAACGAAACATTTCCGCATGTTTCTAAGAAAGATTCCTTCAGAATTATCATAACATTAGTAGCTCATTATGATATTGAGTTGCATCAGATGAATGTTAAAATTTCCTTTTTGAACAAAAAATTTAGAAGATGATGTTTATATGGACCAACCAATAGGATTCATTGAAGAAGGAAAAAAACACATGATGTGTAAACTTAAGAAATCAATATATGGACTTAAAAAAACTTCCAGACAATGGTATCTTAAGTTCAATGATATTATTATCTCATTTGGATTTAAGGAAAATATTATTGACCAATGTATATATCTAAAGGTTAGTGGGAGCAAGTTTATATTTTTTATTTTCTATGATATCTTGCTTGCAACTAATGATCTTGGTCTATTAAGTGAGACTAAGAAGTTTCTCTTTAACAACTTTGGAATCAAAGATATGGGTGAGACATACTATGTGATATGAATAGAAATATTTCGTATAGAAAAATTTATGTCTTGTCTCATAAAACATATATTAATAAAGTTTTTGAGAGATTTAAAATAGAAAAATGTTCAACATCTCCCATTCCAATATAGAAAGGAGACAATTTAGTCTCATAATATCCAAAGAATGATTTAACACAAAAATAGATGGAGAATATCCCTTATGCATATGTTGTTGAGAGTTTGATGTATGCTCAAACATGTACAAGGCAAAATATTAGTTTTGCAGTTGGTATGCTTAGTAGATACCTGAGAAATCCAAGATTGAATTATTGGAAAGTTGCAAAGAAAGTCTTAAGATACTTAAAAGGGACAAATAATCACATGCTTACTTATAGGAGATTTAATCATCTTGAGATGATTGGATATACAAATTCAAATTTTGTTGGTTTTATGGATACAAGAACGTCTACATTTGGTTATGTGTATCATTTAGCTGGATGAGTGATTTCCTGGAAAAGTATGAAGTAGTCAGTCATTACTGCATCTACTATGAAGGTTGAATTTTTGGCATACTTTGAGGCCACTATTCAGGCTAACTGTTTGCATAATTTTATCTCAGGACTTGGAGTAATTAACAATATTGTCAAGTCGTTGAGAATTTATTATGATAATTTTGTTGTTGTTTTCTTTTCTAAGAACAACAAGTATTCCAAAAGTTCTAAGCATATGAAATTAGAATACTTTGTCGTTAAGGAAGAGGTTCAAAAACATAATGTCAATAGAACATATTAGTACCAATCTTATTGTTGACCCTTTAATAAAAGGGTTATCGCCCAAAATATTTACTGGCCATGTTAAGAATATGGGCATTATGTTGAATGTTGTTATTAATGGTTATTTCCCACTCTGAGCTTACTGATATGCATGTTTCTGAAATCTATGTTTTCCACTTTATATGCACGCATGCAAATTATGATGTGGGAAACCTTGTTGATGAAAATGACATTATGTTTGAACTCATTATGAACGTCTCATTGTAAGGTCATATTAATGAGAAAGAATAATATAGTAGTACAGGAAAGGAAATGTGTTGATTAAATGACATGTAACCACTATGAATCTTATTAATTCTGTATCCTTAGTTTTAATTAATGATAAAAACCAAATTATGTAAGACTTTTTAATACACATTATGATTTATGTAATTATTAAATCTTGAAGTATTACAGCTCCACATTAGTCAAGTGGGAGAATGTTAGAAAATTATGTAAATTGAGCCTTGACTTGAATGTGATTTAATAATATAAAAATGCCTATTGGTTAATGTGAGAGGTTATATATATATATATATATATATATATATTATGATACTTGATGAAAAGTTAATCTAATTGATATTGGGAAACATTAAGAAAATAGGGTTTTGTCTTTGCAAATAAGGGAAAGAATATGCTCACATGGGTACTCTTATGGATCAAGGTAAGTTCCTATCTTTATTATAATTGAATTTATGGAATGTGATAATCATATATTGTAAGATCCTTGATGACTATTTTATGGAAAGTGTACCGTGTCAGAAGTAATAAATTTGTCCCTAAGGACCGATATCGTCTCCACAAGGAACAATTGAATTCTCAAGTATAATATTCATTAAATAGAAAACAATAAGTAAAAGTTTGTTGGATGTTTGTTGTGTATGAGATTGCAAGAATGTAAATAAAACAAAGTAAAGAGTTGTTGATTCAATTGGGAAAATTGGGATTGGGGTTCATCCTTCTCACTCTTTTTTTTATTTTGAAAAGCAATATTCTATCTTTAATTGATATTGATGCCCATATAAAATTCATTTATATCGATCCCCCACATATAAAATTATTAAGATAGTCTCCTAAATATTGACTCCTCGCATATTAAAAACTCCTTATTGTTACGAGCAGATGTTGATAGCAATTAATATTTCAAGTCTATTCCTAGCATTCAAATACGTTAAGCATTATCATTTGGGTCATATGTTTATAAGTACTTTACTGTCAAATCTAAGGATCAAAATCATGATAAAAGAAGCGTTAAGATTAAAATGACAATATCAATCATCAATCAATCAAGAACATAATATTATATTTAAATATCACCTCAATACATAAGAGTTTGAACAGATTACTCTTAATCCCAAATGGTAGAATTAGCCATTCATTTTGACAATTACAAGCATGGAAAGCAAGAAAATAAGATACAAGATGTTTATATCTCCTTCTATTATCTTAATGATTTATTGGGTTATGCCTCACGCCTCATATTTAACCTAGTTGGGCTTGGGCTAAGTTACTTCTCGCCTAGACGAGCTACAACTTGCTTGGACGAGAAAAAACTTAACTTCTATGGATTGATCTTGCTTGGGCAAGTTCCTCTGGAGAGATCTGACTTAGGCGAGTTTGGGCGAGTGTTGAGCGTTTCCAACTTTGCCTTTTCATCTTGTTTATTCTTCTTTAGTCATTTCATCTCCATTTTCCCCTAGAATCCTGCAATTAACACAAATTTGGGAATAAATCGTTTTTATTCCTATTATAATCACAAAATATGTAAAAAAAAAAATTCATAAATTAAGAGTTAATTATAGTTATTCTATCAATAAATATCCATAAGTGTCTGTCTTTTAATATGCAATATTATTGAAATATGACAATTATCAATCATGGTGTGTATTATTGTTCATTATTATACACTTTGATTTCACAGGTCTCACCTCTACTAAACCTCTACTTCCACACTTCAAATTCACTTCTCTAATATGACTTATACCTCCATATAACTTTCACAATACTTCCATAAAAATCATTCAAAATTATAAACTTCAAAACAAATAAGAATTCAAAATAAGGTCGGCATCTACATAAAAGTATAACTTAACATCTTATAGTCGTTTTAGTTGTATACTGTAGATATTCAAGAGTCAATTTTAACTTCCATTAATTTAAACAGGCCTAGATAAACCAAATTGAAAAGAAAAAACTCTGAAACTATCAAGTTTACTCTACACAAAATTTGAAATTGAAAAAAAAAACTCATAATTACTTCTATTAGTGGCCTTGGTTGGTTATATATTTGTATGTGGATGAAGTAAATGAAGTTATGTGATTATGCAGATAGTTTTCGCATCACAATCAATTCTGCCACTAAATATCAGTTGCTTTCTCAGAAAAGTTCTCAAGCTATTTTTATATGTTTTTTCCCACCTTATGCCTTCATATTCTCGCATGCATTATGATTATTCATCATTAAAACTTTAGAATCAGAGAAATTGCATGAGGGATACTACAGTGTAAAGAGCCATTTTTTCAGAAAACCCTCATACCAAAATTTAAAAGTTTGTGAAAATATTTATAAAGAGTTGGGTTAATTAGCCAAAACGTAGATAATTAGATTTGAAAGAGTTGGGTTAGTTGCGTGGGCCTTCCATCTATAGCTTCCTCACATGCAAACGGAGACAAAAAGTATCTCCAACATTCTAAAGCTCAAAACCGCGTCACTGCACGAATCAATAACTAATTAACATTAATTAACAAACATAATTTAATTATTATCAAATGTGTGTTCATAGAACTTTGGGTCTTTCCTTTTATATATAAGGAAACTGTTTCGGTTCAATTTGCATTAACATTGGATTTATTTTTCTACATGAAAACGCGGAAGAAAGTTATTTTGGTTCAATAAATACTAAACAATTTCAATTTTGAATTAAAACATCACTATAGTGATATAGTTGAAGAAGAATATTGTACTACATCAATCAATTTACTTTTAAGTCGTTCCATGTGATTATGTACTAGATAATGCAAAAAAAAATATTAAAGAATAAAATGTAGTAATTCCATTTTCATGAGCAACGGTTATGTGCCATTCATTTCTCATCAACTAACTATTCCTTCACGGAGGAAAATAACCCACCTAGATTACATCAAATAATTAATTATTCATAAAATAATATCTAAGAATCTTATCCTATCAGGTACAAAGATAAAGATAATCTTTGCCAATTATTGCAATGTTTCATGCACGCTTAGCGCCACCATCACTTTTCTTTACCCTACTTCAACTATACATCATAAGCTTGGTTTCGTTCTTAATTTTCTTAAACATATTTTAAGGATAAAATCATGACGAAGTTTCAAACTCTAAAGCAGACAATCTTGAATGCAGTAATTCGATGTTATATCATTAAATTTGAGGTCAGAATATAAACGTCATTTGTGGAAATCAAAAATTTGTTTCGTTAACTCTCAACTGAAAATTTAATATACTAAGTATAGTTTCACATCGCTTAATAGTCCATACCAAAGACAGTTTATATAACACATTCATCCCTTAATCTTTTGGAATTTTTTAAAATACAAAACTATGTCAAAACTCTAAAGTGTTAGATTTTTTAGTGAATTTTGTTTTCCCTTTTTTTCCTAAGCACATATATAGTCTCACCCCTCAATACAACTGAAGTGTTGATTGTTGATTATGTTTCGAGAATTTTCATACAATGATGACAGAAATTGTGGCTTTTGAATAAAAATTGTTAACTGGTTCCCATAAAGTTGTCTTGGATATTGATTTTGAAGAGAGCAGAAAATGCTATCCAATGTATTCGTAGACAAACGTCAAAGGTTTATTTGTTTTTTCTTAAAGGAAAGTAAACAAAAATTTGTCTGTATGCGTCTTCATTCTACTACTTTGGTGCATGGATATTAGGAAACCAAGTGTGAAGAGGGAGTATGAGGACCCACACGGTTGCAATGAGATCGATGGCAACATTTTCTTACCAAAACAGTAAGTTAGGTGCTGCATAAGCCGTTATTCTTTTCCTCTCTTTTGATCTAAAAGGATTGAACTTTACTGTGAAAAAGAGCAACAAAATGGACCCACCATTATCTCAGTTGCCCCTTAGGATTTTGGTGAAAACATTTTTCCTCTCAGCTCCCTTCTTTGACTAGCAGATATGTAATGTGGCGGATCATGAAATGTAGATATGTAATCTCTCAAATGCTCTTATTAATCCTTGTCAGTAAAATATCTCTCAAATGCACTTTTCATATCTTACCTTAGGAATGTAATCTCTTAGATGATCCAAATATGATTTTCAGATGGGGGAAAACCAGATTGTGTAATGATATTTGCATAACTTCACTTCCAATCAGCGGGTGAGTAGAGGTTAACCTTAAAATTGGCTAGAGAAATATAGGTTAAAATGAAAAGTTGATGTGTCATTTTCATTAGGCAAGAGGATACGACACTGCATCATAACCATTTGAGTGAGAACAGGAAAATGATGGAGGGAGTGAGGACTGAGGAGGGAAAAAGTAACGACAATACATGCTTTAGTATATGGTATGGGATGGCGTGATAATAACTAATAAAGCCATAGCAAAATCCTCTTTCTAGTCAAAATTAAAAAAAAATCAAAGCATATACACACAAAAGGAAAAGGGTATAAGATCTTATACCCCTTTAATCATTCCTCTAACTAGACTTTTTGTTTTTGTTTTAGTCTGACCAAATAGAACACAAGCAAAAAAGCAGTGGTTAACATTAATCTAAGATTGGTAAAGGCTCTCCATTCAGACATCAGCTTCCAAATTTCCCTGGATCATTGAGAAGATAACAGAATGCAGAATGAGGATTTCACAGAGAAAAAGAAAATGCTGAAGAATAAAAACACCCTCTAATTTTCATCAACAATTTTTTGTTTACTATGACTCTGAAACTGAATAAACCAAGGGGAAGTGGTTACTTTTTTATTGAGATGCTAAAATTATTTACTTTGAGTTTTACATGTACACACGTGCCATCCGCCGCTACCTAAAAGGCTGAATATGAAGAGGATTAGGTTCGAAGTTGGACCAGTGAAATGAAATCACATTCCCTATCCCTACCCCCACCGAATTTTAGTCCTTGTGAACATAGTGCCTATTTGTTACACTTGCTATTTGCCCTTTGTGCTTTAAAATTTTGGCGCTTTCTGTCCCTTTTTCAACTCCATGTCCCATGAAGTAAAGCTTAGGCAAGAATAAAAGGAAAGTAGACTCCAGGATAGTACTACAATATTCCTCATTTGAAGATCCAAGACAGATACTCTCCCTCTCTTCCTCCTCCAATTGCTACCAATGGAATATGAACGTAGTCCTCTTTCCTGGGAATTCCACTACCAAGAAGAGGTCACACACATCTACTTTTCCAAATGCTTTGTTTAATATCTTTTCCTATTTACTTAGTAGTATTGTATCATTTCTGAACTAGCAGGGGTTGGAAGACTTGAAACATTCTCTTCTGTACACAACCTTGGAGCTAGAAGCAACAATTGCATCAGCTAAGGAGGAGATTACCAGAAGAGAATGTGATTTGATCCATGTCAATGACCTTTTAAGCAGGGTCACCAAGGAGAGAGATGAAGCTCAAGCAAAATGCCAGAAGCTAATGCTGGAAAAACTAGAGCTCCAACAACAACTTCAGCAGAAGCAACAGCTGGAACAGCATCAGCACCAGAACCAGCAACAACTTGGTCAGACACATCAAAGAGATACCACATCACAGAGTGAAGAAGAGCTGCAAGAAGGGTTCTCTGAAAAGCACTCTATGCCAGCTGCTTCTTCTGACTGTGAAGAAAGTAGCATGCCCTCTTCTGGTGGAAGTTCAACCCCACATCCAACACCACTGCAAGTAGTCCTTGAATTAGCAGAAAAGAAACCATTGCCTGAAAAAGGGAAACTCTTAAAGGCAGTGGTAGAAGCTGGACCACTGCTTCAGACCCTTCTCTTGGCTGGACCACTCCCACAGTGGCAGCACCCTCCTCCACAGCTTAACTCCATTGAGATCCCTCCTGTGGCCATTTCACCTCAAGACTCTTCCAAAAGCACTTTCCATTTCAATAAGAAGAGGGACCTGGTCCTCTCTGCAGTCACTGATTGTCCAGTTTCAAAGAGTAGAAAGGTCATCACTCAGCACTTGCCAACACCTACCACTGCTTCACATAATTCCCTATCACACCCATCCTTTTCATAATGGTTTCATCTGCATAACAAATCACAGTGAAACAGGTGTCCAATGTGCATCCCCTCATCTTTGTCCTCTTATCAACAAACTCTGACCTACTTTACTATGCTGGAAAAAAAATCTTGATTTTAGTGTTTAAAATTTTCTCTAATCTTATCTTATTATGTATATATGAGAGCTAAGTTCTCACAAAATTGATGGGAATTAAGTAGCCTCCTCCATGTCATGACACAGTTTTGTACTTTGGTAGATAGATATTAGAGGGTGATGTAACCAGGCTTCAAATGGCTTAACTTTTAATTAAAGGCTATTGTTCTGCTACTGTTATTTCTCTTAAGCTGTTGCTTTCTTTGCTTAGTACAATAATGATGGTTCAGTATGAGCAACCAAGCAATCATATATTTTCCAAGAATTTTTCTTTTCCATGAAGCACACTTCATTCAATGTTAGTGTCTGCCATTAAAACAGCACCTAATTTGGCTCCCCATCATGAAGAATGGATGTTGCTCACACCTGGCCAAATAACTTCAATAAACTATTTTAAGGACTTCAATAAATTACAAATCTTCAAATCATTAACTGTTTTTTGTTTTCTTTGTTAAACACAAGTTAAATAAAATATTGGGAAATTTTTCTTCAGTTATCTAAGGCCCTGAATAAAGCAAGCTAAATAATATGTGTGGAAAGAAAAGGAAAAGAAGAACAAAAATAAAGAGATTTTGGGATGAGTAGAAGTTACAGTCAAACAGTGTTGATTTCACATGGAGCATGGGTGTGCCTGAACCACTAAACCCAATCAGTCAATGAGAATAATTAATAGCATATAACATGAGGCAAATGCTGATAAGTATTTTATAACAAAAATATAAAAAAAATAATCTATTATATTAAAAGACATAATAATAATGAATTTTGATTTGTTAAAATTATTATAGAAAAGATTTGAGAAGATGTATTGAATATAGAATGTGATTAAGAGATTTGATTAAGGGGAGAGTAATTAATATGATGGAGTGCAGATGCAATGAGAAGAAGATCTACTTAATCGGCCCCGCTTAATCTGCAGAACATGGCATTAGTATGGAATTCCACGTAGACATCTACGGTGGCAGACTATTCATGACTCGTGGACCACACATCTCCATTTTTAAAAAACAATTATCCATTATGTTATCTTAATTTTAATATAGTTTTACTGTGAATTAAACATGAATTTGATTGATTTCTTTATTTCAATATTTTATTTTATTTTATTTTATTTTAAATAAACTTGTGTCATTCCTACACGTCTTTATTTGTTTTTTTATTACATTGAAATGTGTATCATTTATATGATTTATGATTTCTGTATTAAATTTTATTTTTTGATTTTCATGTATAGTTTTTTTTATAATATAGTGTTATATAAAAATAAGTGTTTGATTTTTATTATTTATTTTTTGTATGAAAATATATTTTGTGAATGGTGGTGTGATTGTGGGGGAGTCTTGGTTGTCTTGTCTCTTGGAATTGATGTGTATTCACATTGTAGCCTAGAGACTCTATAATATTTATAAAACTTATGAAATTGAATTTCATCTCATTTAAAACTTACACAAGACTAAATTTCATACATCATCTTATCGTCACAATCAAGAAGACCAAACTACTCATTTTATCCATAACGAAATTGATAAGTCAATTCTCAATAAGTCAAAAAAATATTCTTAGTATGAGAATGAATGTCATAATATATAGAAGCAATTTTTCATATAAACAAAATTGATAGGAAAATTTACTTCTAATTTCCATTATTAATTTCCCTCTTTCTTTATTTTGCACAATTAATTTATAGCTTCATTTTCTCCCACTATCCTACAAAATAATCAAACAAGTATTAATATATAACTCGATAAAACTAAACAACTAATTTTCATGTTATCTCCTGGTCACAATCTTTACAATAATTTTTATATTTTTAACATATTTTATTTTTCTTATATTTTTATAAAATTACTTATTGGTATAATTTTTTTAAGGCATAATTACCTTATTCGTCTTGGAGTCAATATTCAATTCAGTACAGTGGTTTTAAAAAAAAATCAATTTGGTCCATATGTTTTTTTAAAACATATACAAATTGGTATTTTCCGTTAAGTCGTACCTTACAACGTCAAATGTTGCTTATGTGGCAGAGAGATGAGATTAAGAGATGTGACGTGTCAAGATTAGGTGTTGGCGTGGCAATTGTGGTTCAATTGTCCAACTTCAAAAATCTTATGAAATTGTGGTTCCTTGAGATGATAGATTCCACTTACTCAGATGTCGAAGCACTACCATTTATAGAAACATCTGTATGGTTATGACTGGTTCCATTATTAGTTGAACAAGGTCGTCTTGTAACTTGCTTGCACTTCTTTCATTGCAGAAGCTTGAGCATTAGAAGGCCTAGGTGATAACATTATAGTCATCCGTATATTACTAGTCAACTTTCCCTGCACGAAAGATAGTGACATCTAATCTCAGACACAACGAAAGATAAACATTTCTCACAATATTAAGAACATCAAGCATCTGTTCTAACTTGAGAAAACACATCTATGGTATCAACAAAACCTCTCTTGTTGCCGAAAACAACAGTTTTTTGGGACAACAAGAAAATCCCGTATTTAGTAGGAACCAAAGGGAACAATGGCTTTTCGTCAAGCTTTGTTGAGCTTAAAGAGAAAAGATTTGGATCCCTGTCAGGTGACTGTGATCCGGGAAGACCCAGCCTCAACTCTGTAGCCTTCAAATTCATGTTCTCCTTTTTCTCATCACCCAAGCCTGACACAGTAGAAACACAACTATCCACTGATGAGCAATCAAACAACCCTAAGTAATTCCTTTATTTCAATCCAGCCCCATTCTGAGAGAAACAATCCAAGGAATGGGAAGAACGAGACGCTAAGGTAGGCGACACCTTGCTTAGCCCGTCCTCCTTCGTTACCATCGTCGTCAACGACATCACACTCCAAACACAATCAAAGCAAACTTTCACAGACATAAACAATAAAAGTCAAATTCATCGTTCACTTCAAATTACCAACAACACAAAAGACTCAATGCACACATTCTTGCTGACGAATGGAAGGTTCCACATGGATGCTGACGAGGACTGGGTGGTTTCTGACGACGTGATGCAGACGACACTGTCAACGATGGTGACTTTGGATGTGTTAATATTAATATTAATTAATAACATATTAATTACTTTTTCTAAATAAATTTGTATGTGTTAATATTAATATAAATAATAAAATAACAAATTATGCACCAAAATTAAAAAAATAATCACATGCAGAAGTCATGTGAAGGATACACGACTTCACTATAATGTAAACGTAATTAGAATCGTTTTAGTATAATCTGATTTGAATTGAAGTCGTGCAAAGGACACACAACTTCATTTAAAATAAAATAAAAAACAAAACTTGAATTAAGGTAATCAAAGTAATGTTTAACTCATATAAATTCTCTTCTCACATTATCAACTTGATAAAACTTCCCTTTGATAATTCTAAAGTTATGTTATGCTTGCATTAGTTTTTTAAGAATAAAATCGTGTTAAGCTATCAAGACTTTGTAATTTTTTTTAAAAATTATCAATTTTGATAATTTCTTTATAAAATTGCCCCCATATTTAAAAGACCACCAACATCTCCCAACAAGCCTTCCTACGTGTAACAACTTGTGTTTCATATCTTTTATACATACGTGTACATCTTTTTATTTATTTTTTCCCCTCTCTTTACTAGTCTAGTAATAGAGATTTTCACTCTTATTAAATTATTTTTATCAAAAAAATGTTTAATTAGTTAACAAATTTAACTTATAAACTAACTAGTAATTGATAAACTAATTTATAACGCATAAAGTAGCTCATAAACTTTTAAATTAATAGTCAATGAAATATATTACCGACCACTTTTTTAATTAGTCAAACTAATTTAAAAATCAATTAAATAAACTAGTAGCTAACTTATTGATATTATGAAATACATCTAAATATTCCTAATCCTTTAACCTTAATGACGGGTGAAAATAAGTGAAAAGTTGAGTTTTAACACTTATCTACTGAAAAAAAATTATATCATGTTCACATGTTATATTTACTCGAAAAAAATGTTAAAAATGTACTGTTTGGGTTAAATATGAATGCATTGTTTGGGTTGAAAAAGGTAGATAAAATAGTTGACCAAGCAAATCGTTGAGAGGTAAATAGTTATTACGATGAACATGGTTGACAATGAGATAAAAATAGTAGACATTGAAGAGCAGGAAATTAGAAAATAAGAGAGATTAAGATGGTGACACCCTGTTTTCATGGTGTTAAGCACATGGATGTACGTGAGTCACATGCTGCAAACTATGGACAAAAACCTCGGTGTCTGTCTTAAGTCATAGCGCAATCTTAATCTTCAGTCAGATTCAGAACCAGTTGTATAGCAAAAATATGAACAAAACCAAAAGGGGGAGTAGGCTTAAATAAATCCCTTTTCAAGAGTTTAACCAAATTTATATATTTTTTATATAAAAAGTACAATTTCCTTCACCCCTCTCTCTGCATTAAAAGAAACTTATGTATGAGTAATTGTTAAGATAAAAAGTTGTATGAGTTTGAAAATTGCATATAGTGTGTAGCCTGAAAAAAGAAAGATGGTCCAGTGTTTTGACGTTTGGAGAGGACCACAACTGGATCCAATGGACTTGTGGCATAGATAGGCCACAGACCCAGTAAGGATGTTGCCTAGTGTACAATGTGTCTTGGACCAAACTCTGAAATCATCAGCCCATACCAAAATCACGTTCACCAACGCACATTGCTCCATCCATCCTAAGAAAAAGACGTTTTTTTTGAACTAGATTTGACTAAACTTGTTGGAAGTAGTAAATTTTGAATGAATGGAAGTGCATGGAAAGAAGAAGAGTTTGATGTAATTGATTGGAATTCCCATGGACGCCCTATAAGAAGAACCCTAAAATGATTGGAGGGAAGCAGAGAGCGGCAAATGCAAATGAACAGTAGTGAATTTATTAATTTAATTTGTTATTTTGTTTAAAAGAAGAAAGGAAAAGCAGGAGAAAGTGCAAAATCCCAGTAAAGCGTGACAGTGCCAGCTCCATTCGGCCTCTCAACCCAAAGTCTTGTGCTTTTCACATACCCATTTCCCCATTCGCCCCACTCCCCCTTTCTGCTTCCCCTTTCACCAAATGGGTCATCTCCTTCTCCCATAACTTAACAACATACCCACGTTTTCTCCTTTTCTCTCTCTCTCTTCTTCCCTTCGTGGCCTTTCACGTTTCACTCCACAACATCAACACCAAGAACAAGGACAAGGAGAACAGGATAGGATGTTTTCTAGGTTGATACATCCCCATGAAGGGGGTGTTGCCCAGGAAGACATGCAGGCTGCTTCCAATCACGCTCACCTCGGTGACCCTTGTCTTGTTCTCACCTCTGATCCCAAACCTCGTCTTCGTTGGACCGCTGACCTTCACGAACGCTTTGTTGATGCTGTCACTCAACTTGGGGGTGCCAGTAGTCAGTATTTTTTCCCCTTTCATATTTCATTCATCTTATTGTCTGCTACTGTAATTCTGATGACATGGATCCCATTTCGTGAAATTTATTATCAGTTTATGTATTTTTTTCTCTATTTGCTTCATACGGTTAGGAAATTGTTTCGAATTGTTGGGATTCGTGCAGAGGTTTTATTTGTTGTTTATGGAGGCCAGGAGTTTGGTAGCAGGGAAAGGATGGGCCTTTCTTATCTGAGTTGTAATGATATATGTTGGGATTGCAGGTTTGGCTGAATTAGATATGGGGTTATTCTCCTAATTATTTGTGTTACCATATTATTGCTTTGTGGCGCCGTAATTAGTGATTGTGTGTCATCAGTGTGTCTTAAACTGTGGCTTAATTATGCCCTCGATATTGCTATCCCTCCAAAAAACGAAAATAAAAACACTGTAACCACCCGACATTAACCATTGCAAGTTGAAACTCGTCAATTTTTTTATGGTGAATAATGTGATAAACTAGACGATATAATGTGTGTTCGGAGGCAAAAATCACGTCAAGTGACCAAAACTACAACTGATAGGCTCTATTGAGACGTGGCAAACCACATCAAATAGACCTCTTAATGTGTGTTACCAAACACGCTAGTTGCATACAGAAGGACCTAAAATGATTACAATGTGGAATACTGGGTTTTAGCCCCTGGAGTATAAAACTTATTATAAGGCTCTTTTGATAGTCTCTTCAATTTCATTGCATCCTGTGGATTTTCGTCATTATAGTAGTTTGTTGCCATCTATTTCTGTATATATTTCAGTATTACTGTATGTGCATCCTTCCTATGAACTCATGCTGTGTTTTTTGTAATGTAATACAATTCTCAAAGAAAATTGACTTTATCTAGGACCGAAAAATCTTTAGCTAGCTTTTACCTAGCATAATACCACGATCCAGGAGAAAGCCTTCAGTAATTTGTACATTAGTCTTAGCTCCGATGTTGGAGATATGTTCTTCAAGTCAAGTGTATATTCCTTCAGAATTTTTCTAAATATCACGGGGATATAGTCTTCATTTTATTCTTCATTCATTTAATTTTTTTCTCAATTTGTAGTGGGGTTATTTATGATTTGTGAATATTTTCTAGGAAACTCTTTTGTATTCATGAGTAATATCATCATGTGTCTTCTTCTCACTGTTATATTTTAAAATTACTATTTACAGAAGCCACTCCTAAAGCGATCATGAGGACCATGAATGTCAAGGGTTTGACTCTCTATCATTTAAAGAGTCATCTTCAGGTTCATTTTGCATATCATTTTGTGACAGTTGATTACATAGTAATTGGTGAAATTGAAACTTTATGATAATGTTCCGTTTTATACAATTGTTCATTGCATTGCAGAAGTACAGGCTTGGTAAGCAATCAGGAAAAGATTCTGATGAGGGATGCAAAGATGGTAGGTTAATCTATCTTTATTTTTGAAAAATATGCCACAATTTTTTTTTTTAATTTGATATCTCAAATTGAATCATGTATCAATGTCCGTTTCAATGGATTGGTCACATTTTATCTTTGTTCCCGTGCTCAGAGAAAGGTTGATTCTGGAATTTATGTGTAAAACAAGGTCAAAATCATACACTAGCAATACTGTTTATATTATAAGCTTTTGTATTGGTCTAAACTGTCTCATTCATTGAAAAACCCATGCAAGGGATGTCAGGTTCGTATCTTCAAGAAAGCCCTGGTACTGGCAACTCATCTCCAAATTTACCAACTTCTGAGGCAAACGAGTAAGAATTCCATGGTATCTTGAGAAACAATTTATTCGTGCCCAGATGTCTGAATGGTTGTTTAAAACAAATTGAGAGTTGCAATGTCATGTATAGGGGTCATGAAGTCAAGGAGGCATTAAGAGCACAAATGGAAGTGCAAAGCAAACTGCACTTACTAGTGGAGGTAAATTTCCTTCTCACAGTGTAAGGTGCTTTATGGTTTTGGCATATTATACAAGACTATTTTGATTGGAATTGGAGTTAGACTCGGTGCATGGTTGCAGGATGATGATTGGTTGCTTTTTTTTCTTCTCCCTTATTTCTGCGGATAGATATGAGCTAAATAAATAATAACTGAGAAGAGAATGTTTAATTCAGTGTTCTATTAAAGAAATAGTTGGTATATGTTATAAATGTACCCTGACACTTACTATTTTTAAGAATTATGGTATTGCAGGCAGAGAAGCACTTGCAAATTCGGCAGGATGCAGAGCGGAGGTACATGGGCATGCTTGAGCGAGCATGTAAGATGTTAGCCGATCAGTTTATTGGGGACATGATTATGGAGACAGATGGGCAAAAATTTCAAGGGCTGGAAAGCAAAACACCAAGAAGTTCCCTAGTTGATCACGTGGGGTATTTCCCCCCAGTGTGTTCCGAGGTAGGTGGAATGCATGTTTCAGAAGTAGCAGCTATTCTCCATCCTCAAGGGGCTGACTGTTCCACTGAAAGTTGCCTGACATCACTTGAGAGTCTGGGAGGGTTGACACTAGAAGGATCTCCTGGGGGATCAAAGAAGAGGATGCTGAGTTTAGATTCAATGGTAGCACCTTTGATCTGGAGTGAAGCCAACACCAGAACTCAAGGAATCCATTTAGGTCAAGTCAATCCTCCAGGAATAACTAGGTATGGCATGTAGGATAGGGTTGGGAAGGTTAGTTCCTCATGAAGAGAGATGAGGAAGTGCTTTGTTCCAAGCTTTTAGGATTAAGTACTAAATTAGATTCTTATCTGTTCTTGTCCCTCAAGTTGCTCAGAATCAACTTGCTCACATATCATTGTGTAAATTGAAAATACCATGTGCCTTAACTTAGACCATCTACGTTCGTTACCTCGTTTCTCACTTCTTCCTTAGTGCCCTTCGTACTATACGAAGAGTTACAGGATTTCAATGTCCCAAACTTTTTATTTTTATTTTTTCTAATTATTAACCATTACGAATTCTTAGAATTACTGTCTTCTGCTGATACAATGCTTCTACCTCCATTTCTGCTTGGTTCTTTATTTTTCTCGTCACTGAGTGACTTTGTTTTTCATACAACTCAATGTCTTGGCAAATTCATTGTTAGATTATGGCAATAAACAGTATGTAAAAGAAATAAGCAATATAAACAACAAAAAAAGTAAATATTCATTGCAATAAAAATCCTGCACTTTAATGGAAAAACAATCCCTAAATATATTGTCTCTCAAAGATGACGACATATAATTTATTTATAATTAATACATTTACACCTAACCCGCAACTGCATGATGTTTGAGGTTACATTGCACTGATGCAGCATTGTTAATAAATCTATATAAAAAATAAATTTTGTCGATTCAAGGGTTAAATTAAGTAATTAAATTATATATATATTTCAGTACAGTGTGCAAAATATACATTAAATTGATTTTAATTTATATATGTCAGATATTAAATAATTTTATATTAATATATTTTTGTATACATGATATACGTAAAAGAAATTTTGAATTAAATTATCTGTTTTGAAATTGTAATATAACGGAAAGATATGAAATGAGAAATTATTTAATAAAAGTAATTTAATAATTCCCCAGACACAGTATAAATAATTGCATAACTATTGCTACTTTTATAAGAATTTATTAAAATATAAGTTGCAATGGAAAGATGATTGATTGTGGTGAGGAGAATTAAGAGCAGAGTTTACAGTTGGATTGGAGCCACCGTTGTTAGTTGCTCCAACCACACTTTCTGTCTTTCATTCAGTTCCATGCTATCAGTATCGCTGAAAAACGCTTTCTTCAGAGCTAAATATCTTCGGGTTGTGTTCAAATTGTGGTTCATAGACCTCCACGATGACACAAACAAAGGGAAACATGTAAATGTAAGAGGTTTTGTTCCGGATCCTATAATGTCTCCCATCACTACTTTCCCTCCATCTTCTGTAAAGTGCATCTCCAAACTGAGTACTGATATGCTCCATCTGTTTCATAAGATTCATCTCCATAAAATGTTGCTGGTAAGGATAGAAGAGATGCCAGACACTCCTCTGCCTTTCTCTTCTCTCAATGAATTTGGCAGCAACAGCCACCGTATAATCACAGATGTCCTTTACCTCTTGCAACCACACCTGTTGTCTCTGTTGACTCCACTTCCCTGTTGTTGAGTTGAAATTGGACAGAATAAGGTAGCCATCCCTCACATTTTGTACTACCTCAATCACCTCGTCCAGGGTAGTTAAATTTTGAGTCAGAATGTGATCAAGCTTCTCCACTGCTACTGTTGGGGTGGCTTCTACACCTCCACCTGCAGTCTCTCTGTCATTGTGTCATTGTTGGCCTCCATCTCAATCTCCTTAATTCTTCTATATTGCTTTAAAAACTTCCACCCTCTTTCTTAACTCAAAGGAAAATGAGCTCAATAGGCATTAACAACCCAATATTAAAACCTTTCATTTTTCAGAAAATAAAATGTCTAACACATTGATACAAACATGACATGTTGAAAGAAGAGCCTTACAAATAGTATACAACATAACAACAAATAGACACAATAAATATACCACCGTTGAAAATCTGCGGTTGATGATGACGTTAAATTATTAAATTTTTTTCTGGGATTTGTTCAGTTCAATGGTAGATAACGTTATATGAAATAATAGTCTTGAATAAACGCATGTATCTTCATGTCGAAAAAACATTGTTGTTAACATGCAAGTAATAAGTTTTTTATGGGACTTGTTTAGCAGTATAGTAGGTTAAATAAAAAAAATACAGAATAAATAAACGAAGGTCATAGCAATACGTTCAATTATATAAATAAAAAAACTTATTCAACATTTTTGTAATTTCATTCTTATGCTTGGGTGTACTGGTATTCAAATCCAAGTCCAGTAAACAAAAAATTATGTAAAAATGACTTATCTTTGACCGTTTAAAATCAATTCTCCAAACTTGAGCCAGGCAGCAGCGAGAAACAGCAAGTTGGCATTTGCTTGGAACATAATAGTAATCAGAGAGAAGCACAAAAGCTATGTTGTTCTCCAGTAAGACTATAATGTTTGTTTCATCAATCAAATCAGTTCATTCCCTTATGATTTCAATTTTCATTCAGTGTAAACAACTTTATCCTGCCAAACAAGTAGAAATGGTGATTGGGATGAGTTGTATCAAGATAGATGTATGCAATTGAAGGACACTGTATTTTGACTAAATTTATTCCATTAATAAAAATGAACCATCATATATATAATTGTTGCAGAACGAGTGATTATGATTGTACATTGCTGCGGCAATTAATATTAGCTAGTTCTTTGATTTATTTGTATGCAAATTGATGGTCATTAATTACATATACGTTTTTCAGTTGTCTGGAATTTATTGGAACTTAGAGCTCTGGTTTTGTCGAGTTTGGTCTTGCAAATTATCTTAATAATTTTTGGCAACCAAAGAAAGTACACAGCCAATGTTTGGAAGCAATTGTGTGTGTGGGTGACCTATCTGTTAGCAGATTGGGTTGCTACCTTTGCTTTGGGCATTCTTTCCAAAGACAGCAAAAATCCTTCAATGGACCCCAACTTCATAATCTGGGCACCCTCTCTTCTTCTGCATCTGGGTGGCCCTGACACAATCACTGCCTATTCCCTCGAGGACAATGAGCTATGGCTTCGACACTTGGTTGGGTTAATCTCCCAGCTAGCAGGAGCAGTTTTTGTTGTTTACAGTTCATGGAGTGGTAGCAAACTGAATTCTGTCACTATTCCAGTTATGGTAGCAGGAATAATCAAATATGGTGAGAGGACTTGGTCGTTGTGGTTGGGAAGCAGTGAAAAGTTCAGAAAATCCATTCTCCCTCTTCCGGACCCAGGACCAAATTATGCCAAATTCATGGACAACTGCTCTGTAAAAAGAGATGAAGGGTATATTGTTGAGTTGAAGGTTGAATCTACAACAATATTATTGGATCATCCTCAAGGGGCAATAGTAAATAACAGTGTACCCGATGCTAAGCTTTTACACAATGGATTCTATTTCCTTGAGATTTTCGAGTGCCTATTTGCAGATTTCATCCTGGGCATTCAAGAGCACCAGAACAGGCAATATTTATTTCAGAAAATGTCATGGAATGAGGCGTTTAAAGTAATCGCTATTGAGCTTGGACTGATGTATGATAAACTATATACAAAAGCAGTGGTAACATACCCTCGACTTGGCATTTGCTTAAAAATTGTGACCTTTTCCTTCACTCTCTCTGCATTTGTTACATTTCTTTGTCTGGTAGATAAAGCATACATGTAGTATGACCAGATTATTACTGTTGTGCTTTTCGCTGTGGCTATTTTTCTTGAGATATACGCTGTCATTGTTTTACTTTCCTCAACTTGGACGATGCATTGGTTAAGCAAGCATAAGAACCAGAGAGTGGATCTTCTAATCTCATGTTTTCAAAGATGGTATACCGAACACAATAATAACGGATAAGGTACGAGAATTCATTGACCAAGGGCTCCATTATACCGATCTCGACATCAAGTTCATAACGACTTCGGTCGAGTATCCCCATACTAATGGACAAGCCGAGGCCGCTAATAAGGTCATCTCGAACAAGTTGAAGAAGCGTCTCGGCAAGGCCTGATGAACAGAAGAGCTGATAGAAGTCCTATGGGTGTATAGATGCACCCCCAAACAACCATGCAAGAGACACCATACAGTCTGATGTATGTGACCGAGGTAATGATCTCGGTCGAAGTAGGCGAGCCTACCATCCAAAGACAGATGTTCGACCTTACCCTTAACAAGGAAAGCCTCTCGGTCAACCTCGATTTGGTAAACGAACTTCGTGATAAGAGCAAAATTCGGGAGGCAGCATGCAAGCTTCGGGGGGCAATACGCTACAACATCAAGGACCGACCGAGGAGCTTCCAAAAAGGAGACCTTGTTTGGAGAATGCGGAGCGATGCAAGAAGAAGTGAAGGGAAGTTCTCGTCCAACTGGTAATGACCCTTTCGAGTCTTTGAAGTCGTAGCTGGGGGGGCATACCACTTAGAGTGACTTTCAGGCAAATTTGTACCGAGGACGTGGAATGTCACGCACCTCAAATTTTACTACAGTTAAGGAAATAAATTTACGCACTCTTCCCTCGCCTAACCGTTTTTCACTAAGGAGAGTTTTCGGTCGGAAAAGTTTTAATGAAGTGGTTCTCTTCAATTATAGTATGTTTGCGCATCACACGCCCGATTCGGTCTGGATGAAGCCTTAATCGGCATACCCTGCCGAGACCACCTAACTTGGTTTGGTATGGATTGAAGCCTTAACATGCATATCATGCCAACACCTCACACGACCGGTTCGGTCTGGATAAAGCCTTAATTGGCATACCTGAGACCGCCTAACTTAGTTTGGTCTGGATTGAAGCCTTAACAGGCATACCCCTGCCAACACCTCAAAAGCTAATCCTGATTTTGAAAACGACTTTTAGATTATGTAATCCTGAATATAAACTACACCACACCATAAATTTCATATATTTTAACTTTTTTACAAAAGGATATTTTTGAAATACAAAAACTTATGAAGGTACAAGGGAACGAAGGAAGGTGTAGGAAGAAGCGGTCTCATTGGACCTCGACCCTCTTAATTTTTATTTTTATTTTGTTATATAATTTTAAGTCAATATATATTTATAATATTACAATATTATATTAGTAAATTTATTTTGTAATTTTTGTCATGGAAATGATAATTTTTAAGTGTTATGTATTTATTTATTTTAATATGTTTTATGTTTTAAGTTTTTATTATAAATATTGTGATATTCCTTTATCTTTTATATTATTTATTTTAAAATCTTAGTTGTGAAGATAATTATTTTTTAGAGAAATTAATTGAATACTATTTATCCTTTTTATGATCTGGTACTTATGTTTTAAATTTATAAATGAGTGTTGTTCTCGAACTAGTTTGGGGACTGGGAGAACTATTGATTCTGGATGTTGTTCGGTCGGTCTTTGTGTATCCAACACTTTCTTCAACCTTCCTCGCCGAGTGGCTCCTCAGACGGGTGGGATACCTGTAGATGACACTCCAACGCTCAAGTTAGTAGGGTGGTAGTGTTCGGCTGTCACAATACTGTAGATAATGACGTACCTTTTTCCTTGGAATGCGTGATATTTATATTACCTTGATGAGCCCTTGTTGTTGGGCCGGATTAAGGAGTTGGTTTGCGATTAGGTTGAATTAGGTCATCTCTTAACCATGGGTTAGTCTTGCTAACCAGGTCAACCTTTGACTTGAGCATCTCATGTCGATCGGCCACGTGGTCAACCTTATCGTTTAGGTTGGGATTTGATTTTCTGAGTCGACCGAGTTAGGTAGACCGGTCGGCCGTCCCAATACAAGTGTATTGATAATTAAATATTTTGATTTTAAAAAATTAACAATTTGTTCTTTTAAGACGTACACATAACTATTAAACATTCTTATCACTTATTACTTATTTGTCTGCAATTTTTTATTATAATTTTTTTAAGTTTATTACAAAACAATATTAGTATAATTTATTTAGGAGGAAATCAAGAAATTTGCTTAATAACTCATAAAAATTGAGTCATGTTATACATTTTTAAAAGTTAAAATTACAATATTTTACATTTAAATAGTAGATAATTTTGTTTTTTAAATGGATCCCGTCTCAGTTGGTTCTGGTTTTGTCCTTCTCCCTAGTTATCGTCATGCCAATTAACAAATCCTGGGTAGATACGTAGACAGTGGAAGTTAAAAAGGTCTAAACTTTTTGGTAAAGGATTGAGACTTAAACTTCACTGCACACGTGCATGACACTTTTTCTCTGTTCGACAAATGTAATCATAGACATGAAGAACAAGACAACATAAATGGAATGACTGAGGTTCACTCAACTCATCTGATCTGAGGAAGAAGAATGCTTCTGTTAGCATCATCATCATCATCCCCTTCTCTTTCTCTCCCTTCACTCTCCCACCTTCATCATTCTCTTCCTTCTTCATTCCCTCGCCATTCTCTTCGCCTTCACTTTCCTTCCCAAGCAACCCCGCTTCACCTCCGTACCCCACCACCCCTTTCTTGCTCCATTAATGCTTCTTCCTCTGTGGAACAATCAGCTTCACTTTCTCAGGTTTTTTTTCCAGTCTTGAATTGGTGCATTCACAGCTCATTTCATGTTCATTGGCACAACCCTTTTATTGCAATTGCTAACTGCTGCTGAAACACGTTTGATGACCCAGATGCAGAATAGCTTGTTGTACTCCAGAGCTTATTGGGTCACTGAATTTCTCATTGCTTGGAACGTGGATGTTGCAAATGGGTCTTCTTGCCACCTGATTGCCAGCAAAAATGCTTCTTTGACCATTGCGAATTGCCAAATTCAAGGTTTTTGATTTCTGACACTTCCTTCTACTTGTTCAAACCTGTGGAAGATAAAAATGCCGCTGTCTCTTATTTGCAATTGATTACAGTGGATGTTGACTCAATGGATTGTTAAATGCTAATTAATAGGTGAGGATTTGAAAATTGAGCTTCAAGAGGATAGGGCTGGCCTTCCTGCAAATGTAATCTACCCTTTTTGTCCCTGACATCCTTGGGATATTTCTAAATGATGAAGTGTGCTGCTGATTGCTTTATGGTTCCATTATTTTTGAAAATCACATGCAGTGGAATAAAGGATCACTTATGAGTGCAAAATTTGCGTTGTTAGGTGGTGGAGAAATTTCCTCATATTCGAGGTTACAAAGCTTTCAAGCTGCCATCCACTTTGGATGTTAAACCTCTTCTTAAATCCCAGTTAGCGGTTGCAATTTATGACTGTGAGTCCTCTTCTTTCTGCAATGTCACATAGAACTAGAAGTATAGATACAACTTACAGGGTATCATGTGCTTATGTTCTGCTTCTTTATTAGCAATTTCTGATCTATCCAACGTTAGATTGTAAACTATCTTTGGAAAGTGTCTTTGCAGACTTGAGTGACAACTAATAGTTATCCTTTCTTCATTTTGAACAGCTGATGATAAATGTAGGAATTGTACTGGTTTACAGTTACCTGGTGTTTTGGATGAGCTTTTTTCATATGATGGTCCTCTTGGTGCACTTTTCTCAGAGGAAGCTGTGTCACTTTACCTGTGGGCCCCTACTGCTCAAGTACATTTTCTTATATTGAAAAAGATATTGATTTTGATGCGCTCATATTAAGATATTATTTTCTTACATACATACATACATTTGGTAAAAACAGGCAGTACGTGCTTACATCTATAAGGACCCATCAGGAGATGATCCCATAGAAATTGTTTGCCTTGAGGAGGAAAATGGTGTTTGGAGAACTAAAGGACGAAAAAGTTGGGAACACTGTTACTATGTTTATGAAGTATGTGTTTACCATCATAGCACTTTGCGGGTTGAAAAATGCTATGCAAATGATCCATATGCTAGAGGGTATGCTCTGTTCATGTCAGTTTACCATAATTTATCTTTGGCACATTATTTTTATACTAATTCTAACATTCATAAGTAACAGTTAATAATACCTATTTTTAGTGATTAAATATAAATTTAATTCCCCAAATGATTTTTATATTCAAACCTTTAATCTGTATTTAAGCAGACTTTCATCGGATGGTGGTCGGACTTTTCTGCTTAATCTTGACTCTGATGACTTGAAACCCGATGGATGGGATAATCTGGCGAATGAAAAACCTACTATACATTCTTTCACTGATATAAGCATATATGAAATGCATATAAGGGATTTCAGGTAACTATTTAGTGACATCTTTAATTTTATTTGAGGACCAATTTTGATGTGATAATGGATAGGGAGGAATTACTTCTAGCTATGAATCAAGGTAAATAGATGGAGGCAAAGGAAATGTTCAGCAAAGTTAGAAAACTTTTAAAGAAAATAGATACTAACTTTCATATAATAAAACTTTTGTTTGGGTATAAGGTTAGATAAAAATGATATGATAAGACTTCTTATTGTTTGGTTACATGTATAAGAGGTGGAGTGTTTGGTCTCTTTCCATTCCTATGTGCCTCTTATATAAGGAGTGTCTTTGGCCATTTTATAGGCACTTTTACTTTGGAAAGAAAAGTCATTTGTGTGCAAAAGCCTTAAGTGCTTGTGAAAAGTGGAGAGTTTCATTCTTTTTAAATTCTAATCTTGAGAATTGGGTCTCAAGTGGTGAATCACCTTGCTTGTCTTATGCAGTTTGTGTGGCGCAAGATTCTTTCTAATATAGCTTCTTTTTAAGTGATAATCTTGGTTAGCTTCCAAAGAAAGATAACCTCACCAAAAGTAATCTTTCTTTCTATGGGCTGCACATAACCACCGTAGCTTTGACCATCCATGCACCAACCACACACCATCCAAACCATCTTGGAACACCTTCCAAATTTACCAAAAACACATGTACCCTACTCAGAATTCATTTCTCATTATAACCCCACAGAGAACACCTACAACTATCAAGAGTCAAGCAAGATCTTGAACCCTCTCTTCCTTATAGCTTCTGCATACCCTTACACCAAAACCCAACTAACAAACATCCAAGAATCCATCCAAACCAAAGCATGTGCAAGCAATCCCATGCCTTAAACCATGGATTCTTCCTTTGAAGCTTGAAATAGTCGGTCCTTCCTTCATGAGTAACTGAAAGGCGCTAAACAAAAAACAAGAACAATTATGAAAATTCAATGTTTTATAATTGAATTCAGGTCTGTTATAAAGTTATAGAAGTAATCAAAACAACATTGAAGATGAAAATACAAAGGGAAAATATAATACTAGACAGTTAAAGAGTACCTATTTTCTCCTGAAAATCCTTGCCACCTTTTTCCTAACTTTTCTGGCAGTTTCCCACATTATATATTCATTACCCACTATCCCACTCTCTCATAACCAACTTAAGAACTGATTACAGGCTTTCTTCTCTATTCTCAACTTCCTTTATAATATTTCTTTCTTCTAATATAATATTTACCAAATTTCCTATTTATTTGGGGGGCCTGAGACAGATTTATATTTTGGATCTTATCAATAACCTTCCAAGGTTCTCACTAAAATTTGTCTTTTATTTTCTAAATGTTTACAGTAATAGGTGTTTTCTAGAATCCAGATCATCTAGGTGAAGCTTTGAAATATGCCTACCTTGAGATTTCAAATTAAAATAATGTTTTATATTTTCTTGTTTATGAAAATAGGCTTTTCACAATGTCCTCTCCTAATGTGATGTGAGAATCTCTTTGAAATTTATAATTCTCCTGCTCTAAGCATTTGCACAATAACTATTGTAGTAAAGTCCAGCATACCAAAATGGATGCTTGTGATATTTTTGTTTGGTTCCATAGAAAGTGGATAAAATAATCAGAAGAGAAAGAGAGAGGGACAAAGAAGAAAGAGACAAGCTTTGGAGCCATGCAACTCCCTAAGGCTAACCTTTTTTTGTTTCTCTGCTAGTTTTATTGATTTTAAGTTTTCTTTGTTTTTTTATATAGCTTTGGCAGGTAGTCTGTTGCTAGTTGTCACAACATATTAGCCTGTTCCCCTAATCTTTAAAGTATCTAATTATTGTGCGTAGTTTTTAGAGGTATCACTTGGAAGTGCTGTTTGCTTTGAGTTTTTATTTGACATTTTTTTCTCTCGTTATGAATTCTGGTTACATTTTCCTTGCTGCCACAGTGCCAGTGATCTCTCTGTGCAACCTTCATTTCGTGGTGGTTATCTGGCCTTTACATTGCTGGTAATTCTATTATATAACTCTTGCTATTGATGAAGTTCCATAAGAATAAGAATTTCCATAGTTTATGAATAGTAATTGAAATATTGATCGGTATCTAAACCTTTATCTTCTGATATGGTTAAACAGTAGTTGTGATGTCTTAAATACCTTACCAGCATGCTTGCAAAAAGAGAACCTAAAGAAATAGATGAAATATATTATATTTCTGAGATATCTTACAAATGTGATTACAGTCTCTATTTATAGACTGTTTTACAACCTAATTAAAGAAAGAAATAATATGCAATGAAAGCCAGAAATAATGAGTGTTTA
>Ga0123342_1002610_pt1 | contig 29771 bp, 10 predicted proteins | sample Turbeawhitnodule_FD_89960 | JGI IMG/M metagenome (GOLD analysis project Ga0123342, IMG submission 89960) | Root nodule microbial communities of legume samples collected from Mexico - Turtle bean Mexico white nodule | ecosystem: Host-associated > Plants > Roots > Nodule | place: Mexico: Nepantla... | reverse complement strand
CATTTATCTATTTATTTCCAAATTCAATAACAATTTTCTTCATTTTTTAATTAATCAAATAATCAAGTTATTGTATTACATTACCGTCAAACATGATCCATACACGATTATCCAATTTTTGTTTCTTAAAACTAACACTCTTAGAAAATTATGTATCAAATTAATTTTTAACATTACATAACTTATATCCAATATATAAACAATAAAATTAAAAAAAATTTAAAAAATGACGTGGCAAAAGTTGTGTCAAGTTTGAACGACTTCAATATGACGGGGCAGAAGTCGTGCCAAGTTGGCACGACTTCAGTATGACATGGCAGAAATCGTACCTAATTGGAACGATTTCTGCATATGAAGTCGTGCCGAATTGGCACAACTTGCCTAAATTTATAAATTTTTTTAAACGAACCCCATTTTAATAATAATAAAAAAAAACCCATTATGGTAAAAAACATTTTTTTATTACATATTTGATTTGTCAGAATTGTAAAATTTAATAATTAATAATTTTTAGAAACGGTTCATCTTTTGAGAATGTTTTAACTAACAAAAAAAATATTAATGGGTATTTAAGCAATGATGTGAGACTAAATTTGGGCTAATGTGATTTACACTACACAAAGTTACATGTGATGAATTGATATGCAGTCTGTTATATATCAACATGTCATGTTAGATTGTCACTTAGATGTTATGTTTGTAATTTCTGTTAAAAATATTGAAGACCATATGTATAATAAATTTTATTAAGGTGTCAAAATTAACGGCTGTAAAATTATAGAAATCAAAAGTAAATTTAAATTCTTTTAATTTTAATTTTTGTTAAGTTTTATTCTCTTCCTATGAATTTTATTTCTAGTTGGCGAGCCTACTCATCAAATATAACATCGTCATGTATCATATCTTGAAAGTGATAATAATAAGAATCACATGTGTCGGAAAGATGGTTAGAAATCTCTTTTTATTTTAATTTAATTAGGATAATATCAATAAATCTTAAAAATTAATTTATTAAATATATTTAATGGTCATTTAAACAAATTGGAAGTGTAACTATCTCTTGAAGATGTGATAACCATTAATAATCTACTATCTCTCTTTATGTGATAAGCATTAATAATTTACTATCTCTCTTTATGTGATAAGCTTTCATTTCATTTTCTATATAAATGAAACTTGCAATGAAGAGAAAGACAATATAAAGAAAAAACGAGAGAATAAATATTCACACCGTAGTGTGATACTAGAGAAGTAGAAATCCTAGTAAAATGCTAGAGATACATTGTATTTCATTCTTTTTTGTGATATTTAATGTTAAAAATTATTGATATCTTTATTCTATTTTGTTATATTTTTTATTATTTACTTATTATTTTCACAATTATCCATTTTATATTAAAAAAAAAATTAGTTATATTCCAAATAGTAACTTTACAAGACAACCATAATAACATTTTGATTCATTCTTTGCTCTTAATGAAAAAAAATCCATTCTTAGTGTTTCATTTCACTGTATCTTCAGTGATGGGATTTGTTCAACTCATGGATGGTTAGTTACAGATATTTCTATGTTGTTATCGGCTCTTAGGATAAGAGTGTGGTAGCTTAGTTTTTCAAGTAGATTACAATATCCTTACATACTTCAATTTATTTAATTAACTTTTTATTAAAATAAAAATAAGATACTGTGTAATGTTCTATACATAATAATATATATATATATATATAATATTATAATTTTTCAAAATATGATAATCAAAATATGAAATAAAATATCTTATTGTCATTTCACATCGTCTACACCAACCTTGGTTATCACGATCATAAAACATATATCATAAAATGAAAAATTAGAATTTTACAAAAAAAAATTATATTAAAAATTTCAACTTTCAATTATTTAGATTCTAAATTTGGTAAAAATAACCTTTATAATTAATTAAATACGAATTTTAAAATTATTTAACAATAATAGAAACTAATTTAAAAATTAAAAAAAAATTAGTCTCTAAAATAGTCTATAATTTAGTCACTAATATGTAGCACAAACACTAACACTGATACTGATACAACACGGATACGAAGATACGTAAAATCTCTAAAATGTAAGACGCGGAGACACGGATCTATATATTATATAATTATGAATTATATAAATTGACAATAAAGATTTATGTGCACAAGTATGTTCCAAATTATTTTTTGGAGCAGAAAGATGTTTTTCATGACTGGTTCACAAAGATTTGTTTCTTATTTTTATAATCATAATAACAATTTATACAATAAAGTTTGAATTTTGAGAAAATCAATGTATTTTTCTTTTAAAAATTGTGTTAGAACCGTATTAGAATTGTCAAAAATCTAACAAATACTTTTTGAATTGGACACTTCACGGATACATATCTTACAGGTGTCATACCAGTGTCTATCGGACACCAACACGCCATTTAAGAGGAGTGTCCGAACTTTATAACACTATAACAATTAATTATTTTTTATATCTAAAATTAGTTTATATTTCATGATTTTCTTGTAATGATTATAGATAAGAAAGATAAATATTTATTTAAAAGTTAGAGTAAGTATCATTTATTAAAAACATAAGGAAGTTAGATGTTTATTTTAAAATTAGAAAAATGCTATTTAGTACAATATCAACGAATTATAATTGTATTTTTTTTCTTTTTTTTTATTTGTTTAATACTGAATATATTAATTGTAGAAATAATTGTTTGTCTTGCATTTGTTGTATGTACTTTGAGTGTGATATGTTGGTTGATGGTGCAGTTATCGGAAAAGATTTGGACGGAGTGAGGAGGAGAGGCAGGCATGAAAAGCGTGATAAAGATGGAGTCAAACTTGGCCTTTGCCAATGTTGAAGGGAACATGGTGTCCTATACCTGGGCTTCATTACACTATTCATTTACTTCTACAAGTACTGTAATCACTGCTCCTTCAAATATTTAACAAAACATACATTTATTTATTTATAGATTTGAAGCTTCAGCAGTTGGTGAAGTTAGTAAAGTTAGATGTGATCGCCAAAATACCAGATACAACCTATATATTTTACCTAACCCCCTGCTTCAAAATTCATAAAATAACTACTTTAGAAATAGTTTTCAAGAACAAATTATACATCAATAATTCAATTAAAAAAACTGTTATAATTTCTCTCCACAAAGATAGGACTAAAATCATATAAATTCGAATCTGTTCAAGATGTAAAAATATTATTCATGGATAATTTTTAGATAAATGTAGATATTTTTTAAACTTTGAAATCTTGATAAGCTCTTGAGCTGAGAGAAATAATGAGTTACTATTGATATCGACACATCTGAGATCGCTAAATGTTCAGGAGTTTTTCTATTCAATCATTTTCCTTCTCCTTGTTGCTGGATATCTCGTTCGTACACATCTTCTCTTTGTTTTTCGAGTCTACAGTACCTTTGAGTTATTTAACACTATAAATACATGTCACTACTAAAAAATATTATTAAATAAAAATTAATTTTGCAAATAATAAATAAATAATTATTATATTAATTAAATTAATATTATTTTATAAATTAAAATAATTAATATTTAAACCAATTTTTATTATTAATAAATAATTTCTAAATTCATATCTAATTAATTAACAACTAAATCTTAATAATTAATTAAGTATTAATTTAAAGACTATTTATTAATAATAAAATTAATTTAAATATTAATAATTTTTTAATTTAAAAATAATATTTAATTTAATAAATATAATAATTAATTCATACCGCAGTTTTAGGTCTTAGACCCTTGGGTAAGTGGGCAAGATAAAATCAGATTTATATTTACGTGACGTAGTAACCAAAACTACTGTAAAAACCAATAATAACATGGGTAGCTAGCACCAATGCCATTATGCATCTAGTGGTGTTGAACGGATCCTTTAAAAAAAAAATGTAATTAATTGTCTTGAATCTGACCATTTATATTTAACATTTTTTTAAATAAAAATTATATTGATAGAATAATTAAACATGTTTTCAGTCTTTTAAATTGATGATGATTTTTTCCTTTAATTAAAATTTTGCATTTTATATTTTCAATTTTGAGAAAAAATATTTAGATACTAGAATTAGACAATATTAATAACATTGATGATATGGAAAATGGTCATTTGCTGAATATTTATCACAAATTTAATTTAATAAAATGATTGTTTCAATGTTTAGTCCTCAAATTGGATATATTCTTTCTTTTTGGTTCAATTTTCATATTTTACTCTTTTGATTTTGTATAATATTATTTTTAGTCTTTAATAATATAACAAATGATCACGCATTTAATATATTATGTTCCGTGGATGCTTCGGAATCGATGAAATACTTGTCTTAATTTTTGTGGGACAATTAGGTTTAGGGTTACTCATATTTTTTTGTGAAAGAAATGCGTGTGCTGATAAGTTGGCTAATTTAGGATTTATTCATAGAGAATAATTTCATTTGTATAATAAACTATAAACTAGTTTGTTCTTAGAATTCGTTATGAATAGATATAATCTATTTATGTATCGTTTTTGTTAACACATGGATTTTGGTCTAGTCCCTCCATATTTTTGTATTTTTTTTTCTTTTTTTTAATGTGATGGCATATGATTGTTGTTACTTGAGGTGTCAGCCTAGCTAAGATGTCAAGTTGCATAACATGACAACTTTTTATAAAAAAAAATATTGATTATGTGAATTTAACTTGGAGGTAGTTGGACAAAGTTTATTACAAACTTGTCAATGGTAAATACTTCACTCTCTAGTGAAATAGGAAAGATTAATATTGCAAAGTGTACTATTTACATGTAAAAACTAAGAATTCCAATAATAATGACATCAAAAGAGTTGTTGCTAGAATTGTCTAACATGAAAGACTAAAAATAACATTTTTAAAAATCAAAGGATTAAAAAATAATTTTTTTAATTAAAGATCAGAATAAATAGTGTAAAAGATATTTTTAGGTCTTTGATAAAGTAAAAAAAAATCATGTTATCTAATTAAATTTGTGACAAATATTAAATAAACCACTTTCAGATTATCAATATTACTAACTTGATCTGATTCGATGAACTAAAAATAATAACTTATAAAATTAAATGAATAAAAAATAAAAGATGTAGTTGGAGAATCGAAATAAACAGAACCCAGTTTAAAAAGTAATAAAGAAATATTTAACCATAATTAAGAAAAATATATTGAAAAAAAGAAGTCATGAACCAGTGAAGCATATAATAGGATTTTACAGAATATGATATATGGAGTGGTGTAGATGTGTTATTAGTCCTTTATTTCTCTCTTTCGAGTTCCAGACAAAAGTACAAAATTCACAACCTAATATGACGCAGTATGTTGTCCTGAGAACCTACAGAAACCATAGCTAGCTTCCGCACTTTTCTGTACATAACCAAACCAAACATGCAGAAATCGTACACTTCAGCAACCACTACCAAGTACCTCCTTATATGTGTGTCATGTCATGTTATCTCACAAACTCTCTCTCTCTGATTCTCACTCTCTCGAGGTTATTATAATTATGACTCAAAGTACTTTTTCAAAGCAATCATTCTCTCTAATCTACATCCCTACCCTCCTTCTCAAGGTTATATTATAACTGTGCGTCTGCATTGTTCTTTCTATCAGTTTTTTCACATATTTTAATGAATACTCGCTTTTTCAGTGGAATAACTGTATTTGAATAATTTTTTGTTTAACAGAAAAGAGACAAGGATAAGGATAGAAAGAGGAAAAAAATGTAATATGATTAATGATGTGATAAAAAGGATAAGGGAGTATATAATGAAATAATTTCCATGATTGTTTACTGTCGAGTACTTGTGGACTGTTCAAATGTTCTTCTTTCTTGTCCTTTTATAATTTCTGTTTCAACTTGGTCAAATTTAGCTTCTTCTCTGATAAACTCTCAACCTTCAACCGCTGGAGTACAGTGTTTCACTGTTTTGTGCATGACACGCATTCCCTAATCATTTGCTGTGGTGATGTTTGTTTCTCCTGGTATGTTATGTTATTTGTGTGTCTTTCGTCATTTGTAACAGTATGAGTTTCTTTCACTGCAAAAGATTTGCACTATTCTATGTTTTTTACATGATACTATTCCATATGCCATTTCTGTAATAGCACAAATAAAGAACTTTTGCCCTTATATCATAAGTTTGTTCTCTCTTCCTGTACTACTGTCATCGTTTTTTTTATTTATCAGCAATAAAAAATATGTAAATCTTCATTCTATATTGGGAATTAAAGGTGTTTCAAGAGGAAAACAATGATGAAGAAAAGATAAACCATTTCTGAATCTATTTTTTTACTAAGCTAATTCCAAGCCAAGATTTAAGTTTTAATATAAGAGTGAGGGATAAACCAGAAATTATTATAGAAGCAAGAGCACTTTTGTATTTAATCAAGCATCTTTTCTCTCTCTATTTTGGATTCTATCACACTGTGTATAATCCCCGCCATAGAAAAATTGTGTGCCTTGATCTCTTTGTTACATATCAACGTGAGAATCACTTATCTTTCCTTCTTCTTCTTTATGGGTTTTCATTTTTCTAAGACATATATTATTTGCTTGAAAATTTAGTGACTTATTCTGGTGCGTAAAGGTGAGGAGCTTACCATTGTAATTGCATTGGAATCAAGTGTTCATGGTAAGTACTGTATGAAATTCTTAACTATGATCTTCTTTTTCCATTGCTTCTACTTTGCTATAAAACTTTGACTTAATGATTTAGTTATATTATTATAACCTTAATTAATCTTTTCAATAACCTTAAGGATCCTCTCTTTATTTTTATTTGTCTGCAACTCTACTGTTATAATGCTTGAGTAGTAAAAAGCTGCAGGCATAGCAAAGAAAAAACTTAATCCAAAACTAAAGCTCTTCCCTGAAAGATAATTTGTAAAAAATGCAGGTATTAAAAGTAAAAATATGAATAGAAAATACTCGAACCGATAATCCAAATCCAACACACTTTGGCTTTCATCTAATGGCATTCAGTTGTAGTAACTATAGTATATTTTGTATGAAATGTCGTGCTAATAAAACAGAAAATGAAAGCTAGCTGTTAGCAGAAAATGAAAACTAGTTGTGGAAACCAATAGTTTGATCAAACCGTGGTGACACTAATTAAGTTTCTTGCTATTTTTTTTTATTCTAAACCCATATTAAAGAATTTATAACAATGGATAAACATGCTTAAGAAACTGATCTTTCACAATAACAATTTCTTGTTATATTGATATAAACCTAGAGAATTTATATGCAATTGACATTTAAGAAAAAAAAAATACTGAACAAGTATTCAAAACAATTTTTCTATCAATAAAAAATAAATAAAATAAAATAAAATATTTTATAGATGTATATTGAAAATTCCACATCAAACTTATCAAACTTCTTAACATCATAACATAGCTAAAGATCCAATTATCATTAAAGATCCAATTATCATTACAACACAGATAATGATATAACAAAAAAAAAACACAACAATTACAAACTGATCTTCTCTTATTCTCTTATTGGTTAAAAATAACTTACAAACCATCATTTTTAATAACCCTTTCATTCGTTTCCCATACAAAATATTATGTTTTACCCCTTATAAAAAAATATGAACAAATCAATTCCGACAGTTAAAATGATTTGAAAATTACTTATTTATATAATATTTATTATAGATGACTTTTGTTGTAACTAGAGTAAAAGATAGGAACACATTTAGAATACTGTATCAACCTTTTATCATTTAAGAAAAAAAAAGACAATGAAGAAATTAGGAGAGGGAAAAACGAGTTAAAGATGAATATACCTTTAAATGAGAAAAACAAAGGAAGAGGAAAATAGCAGGGACTCATCTTATTCACCCCCAAATAATAATACTGCTGTAAATATTTTAAAGAATAATAAATCTAACTAATTACACATTTATTCCACTAAAAATATAATTAAATATAAACTGATTTAAAATTAAAAAATAATTATTAGTGCTATTTTATATATATATTTTTTTAAAATTATTAGTATTATTAGTACTAATTATTATTTATAATATTTTTTATTATTAATAAAAATTTATAAGATATTTTTTAAATTAATATTTAATATAACTAATAAGGTTTATTTATTAGTTATTTTAATTCTAAATTAATTATTATCAATTAAAATCTAAAGTAATTAATAGTTAATATTAAATATTAATTTAAAAATTAATTTATAAATTTTTATTAATAATATAAAATTTTTAGTTTATAAAATTATAATTTAATATATAGTGTTTATCATTACGTTAAAGAGTCATAAAATTATTTAATATAAATACTCATGAATCAAATAAAAAACTATTTATTCCTTCTTCATTCAAACAATACAAAACAAATCATATTTGATTTTGAAGAAAATATATAAAAGAAATAAATTGTATGAATTAAAAAAATATCATGTTTAATTTTTTATTAAATTTAAAATAAAAAATATACAAAGTATTTTTAAAATAGTGTAATTTAATTGATTTGATAGGAAATAAAAAAAGTGATTCCATTTTTATTTAAGTTAAATTTTCTTATTTTTGTCTCTCAATGAAATCATTAAATTAATTTTATCTCTTATCAAACAATCCCTTTCCCTGTATTAGGTACATGGGAAAAATAGGTAAGCAAAAAAAATAAAAAATCATTAAAGGCTTAAAAAATATATTTATTATGACACAAAACACGTCAATGTTCAAACAGATTAAGAAAGCCACATTGACCTGATTAAATAAAAAAAAGAAAAAAAAGAGAGAAAATAGGATTGGAAGCCTTTAGGCTGAGATTCACGTAGATGGTAATGATACTCTGGATACTGGTATCTGCCCATATCACCATGCCACACTGATGTAGACATTTGGGGTTTATATATTCACGTAAATCAATTTTCTTTCACACTTTATTGTAAGAAAATCCTGTTGTTAACTACAATGGCTTTCTACGAGTTCTAGTTTTATATATATACATTTTTATAAATTAGTTTATGAATAAATTAATTTTAATTTATAAAATAATTTGTATTTTTGTTTATATATTTTCTTAGTTGAATGTAAATGTGATGACTAAAAAGAAAAAAAGAATATATTTTTTTTATAGAAACAAGGAAAAATATATTAATTAGAATAAGTGGGTTGTCCTAACCAATAGATAGTTTTTTTTATTAGTAAAAAATAAATAAATTAAACAAGCTCACTTAAAAGGTGTTCTAATCCTTATATAAAAGAAGATAGACAAACCACCTTTCCTCATACTTTAACAAAATCCCAAAAGAATTCCTACTGATAACCCCAACACTACCAATTAAATACAACAGAAAGATCAATGACCAACCCCGTCGTCCTAATAGTAACTTTAAATTGAATGCACACATACTAGGGGTTATAGACACCAGTCAGAGAATGAATGAGAAACTCACTGACGATACCTTTGAAGAGATCCAAGACCAAACCTTAATATGTGTCAGGACAAAATTTTAGAATGATCAATCACTCCTCCTTTAAATAAACAATTATTCTTGTGTCTCTAAATCTCGTTAACCAACGCGATCCAAACATTATCCATAATCATATTAACTCAAGTAAACGCATCAAGAATTTTGAAAGTGCTCGAAGTGTGATCTAGAAACAAGAGGGTCAACCGTACTCACTCCTAATAAATCATAACAGAGATTCCACACTAGCCAAACGACTCTACATCCAAAGAACAAATGACTTGTTGACTCATCTGGCACTTTGCATAAACAGCAAAAGTTGTTCTGGACCCCAACCCCTCGTCTATCCAAATTTACCTTATAAGCAATCTTATTTTCAATCACCCTTTGATATAAATTAAAGGAAATTATGATATGAGTTAAAGGAAGAGCTTTCATTTTCGAGAAGAAATTGTACGTCCGGATATATTGTCTCGAAGTTAAATAGTCTCTCCCTTACTAATCATAATAACATATGACTTTAGTTTTCACATTGTTGTATTTAACAGCAATCAGTATTATATTCCTATGAAGTGGTCCCTTGTTAAACTTCCTCCCCACACTGAATTCATTTTACTGCAGATTTTTCTTCCTATTGCCTTCCTTTGGCGTTCCTTATTGATAGAAGCTGCAAAATGTTCACAACCAAGTTCTACACAGCAAATTCATGATTTCCCACTCCCTTATTACTTGACCCCTATTACTGATGATCCTTACAAGACTATCTGTGACCAAAATAGAATTGCAACCCTTATGTAACTGAATAATATGCCCATACAATCTCTAAGGCCATATAGGTGCTGTCATTCTTACTTATTCTTACTTCTAATTCCCCTGTTTAGTTCTATCTTTACATTGTTAGAATTCTGGTTGAACAAAATTGCTACATTTCCATACATTTGTCATATCACCTTATTTACCTATGAGAACCAGGTTAGCGAAAACACCCACACAACTCCATACAATGCTTTCATACAACAATATGCACCTACATATATATCAGGCATACTCCTACAAGTACTAGATACCTAAAATATATCTTACAGAGCGTCGCATATGCACCTGAGATTATGACCCAGAAGGCTATAACATAAAATTTCCTACACTACCAGATGTCTAATAGATTCATACTTCACACTATGGAATGCACCAGACTTATGCCTATTGCATGTGGATACCCTCTGCTAGTTGTGTTCCGCCAAAATTATGATGAATATTAGATGCAGTTATACTACCATCTAAGGAAATACACTATAATTCTCCCTTGTTCCACCAAATAATAATGTGAAGTTAATTAGTGGAATCAAGACCATGGTTTTTGATTTCCCCACCCTTGTACTCTTTTTTAAAATTCCTTTATACATATCTTTGGCTACAGGCACATGGATTGTAAACACATAATTGGACTCAAACATCTAGAATGTTGCTTTCGGATATATATTTTTTGATCAAGCTCATGCTTTGATTTGTGTTAGAGTAAACACTTCCTCAATATCTGTTATTGAATTCCTAAAAATAATACTATTTCTATATGATTCAAAACAGTCCAAATTATCACCACCCACATACATTGATATTCAAACTGGTAAAAGTGAATATGTACACTATTGTTATATAATGAGGAAACTCCAAACCATGGATCACAAGTGTTCCATATGTATCTAATACGGATAGTTTTATCATTAATTTCACATATGACACATGTTTTACTTTTCACCTCTAGTCTTCTATTTTGTAAATTATCCTGTGTCACTGTACTTTATTTATTATTAATACATACATCCAACACTTAATTTTCCAAAATAAATCTAACAGAGAACTTTCCTCTCTTCATAGTCCAATTCATAACTTCTTGTATCTAAATTTCATCGTATACAATTATTATTTTTATCAACAAAGAATAAACGAACTAAGGTAAATGAGACATTTTAGGGTATCTCAACCCTTTCACATGTTTTACCATCAAAATCTATTAGTTAACTAAAACTAAAAGACTACAATTATAGCTCATCCTATACAATGGTCTTTCGTCATCCTTCCATATCCACTCTTTTTCCCCATCTCGATATAGTATACTCCCCTCCCCTCAACCTCTCGCATCATTATGGTCATCGTAGCTTTCTCCCATTTAAACCACTTTCTTCTCCATTTTCATTAGTCATCATTCCAAAATTCTTTTCAACATGAGTTGGTATATAATCTAGGAAATCCTTCACTTAGTGAGATTTTACCTAACCACTTATCTTCCCAAAACTTTATTTTATTTCTTATACCTCTATTTCACCTTACATTATTTTCGATCTAGTTTTCCCATTTTCCTTCCCCACATACTCTCTTATTATCCCTTAACTGCCACAAATTATGATTACAATCTTTCTTTTCATGTAATGCTTCATGCTCATATTTTGACATTGATATATATCTTTGGATCTTCCTTTCCAAACCTCTAATTTTATTTTTTCAATAGATCTATGTTACATAGTTTCAAATCCTTTACACCTAATTTACCATCTTCCTTAGTTTTATATATAATTTTTCACTTACGTACCCATGAAATTTGTGTACATTCATATCTCCATCCCCATGAAAATCCCCCTCCTTATTCTCCTTATTATTTTTCCCATGCTCAATGGTATTTTAAAAATTGATAAAAAGTACAAAGGGGTGATAGAAATGATTGATTTTATGAAAGTGATCCTTCTTGCAAAGTATATATGTCTTCCTTTCCATATAGCTACCATCTTCCTTATTTTTTTTATCAGATCTTACCAAAATTCTTTTCTTCTATAATTTTTCCAACCGTAAGTTCAAAACATCTTAAAATATCCTTAATAATCATAGTTTTGCATACAAATAATGCATCAACAACGAAAATATCCTTAATAATCATAGTTTTGCATACAAATAATGCATCAACAACGAATTGCACAATTTTTTTATTAACAAAAAATAAAAAGAGATACTTCAAGAGTATTTCTACCTGTATAAAAAACCAAAAAGCTCTTATTCCCTAAAGGCTTAAGCCTTCCACACTTTTGCCATAAAAAATGTAACTCAAAACAATCCAAACAACAAAACAATCCAAACAACATTAGAAGTTGCACACAATCCTAACTATTAATATGAACCCCATTAACTAATGTTACAATAACAATCCATAGTTACAAAGGAACCTAGAAACAGAGAACGAGAACAAACATAATTGATGCATATTTAGCGCACTGTAAAACTGCATGTTACAGTTTTATCACCTCCTCCTACCAATTTTGGTTTCTATTTCCTATATAGTGTCCAAGTTGGTAGACATAGCTGAGGTGTTAATTGCTGAACATCAATATACGATAAGAAAATCAAAACTTGAGGCTTAATCTCCTCCCCTACCATACTAATTCCTAGTTTTTTCTTACCCACCTATACCTTAATTTCTTCAATAATCCTTTAATCTAATTGAACTTCATTGTTATTAATTCTATATAAATTTCTTTGTGGTTATTGAAGTCAAGTTACCTGCAGTCAATGAATAAGGTTAATAGCTCCATTTGAACGTTGGGTGGTAGCAGTGTTATAAAGATTGTAAAGAGAAATAGGGCATGCCAAGTTGACGGCAATGGCCTTTTGGCCCTATTTAATTTGTTCTAGGTATTAAAAGCTAGGCAAGTGGTAGCTCTAGTCTCTTTCTCTGTGGCAGTTGCATTGCGGTATAAGACATGTCATTTGGACGAAGAGGGCTAACTCTATTGATGTGAGACATGACTACAATTGAGCTTAAACCTCTTCAAAATATATTGTCGGCATGATTTTTTCTCTTACAGAAAAAGGATGGAGCATGTGTACAACTTTTACTTGCTTCCAATCAGTCCTTAGTGCCCACTAGTGCCTGCACATTTCATCATTTTCTTTCCTTTATATATCCTTTTCCGTTTATTGGTGGTTTCATCACAAAAGGACCTTATTAACCAAATGCTATATTTAGGTTTTCTTCCACTTCTTTCTCACAGTTAAAAACGTGATGATGATCCTCCCTGTTATATATATGCAAGTTATAATACAAGCTAACATACCAAAGTTGTTATAATGAGATCTTGAAATTAATTGTAAAGATATTATACTCTCTTTGAGAAGACATTTTGTGCTTAAAACATGAAAGACTCAAACTTAATTAGACCATATCTATTTCAGATAATTGAAGCCAATGGTAGTCAATCCCAAGAGGTTTGGTATACAATTCTGATTACTAAGATTAAGATAAAAGGAATGCCTATAGTTAATTAGGATTTGGTTAATTATCTTGTTGTGGGAGTGGAAGGGAGTTAAGATTTAGTAAATTGAGCCGACTTAACTTATTTTATCAACCATAAAGAATATTTGAAGGATACCAAACTCTTATAAAAAAAATTACACACGTAATCCACCAACAAGGCCAGAAAACTTTCATGATCATCATCAGAAAAAATAAAATCATAGCAAGTAAATTTACCCCTTACCTAGAGCAGAATACACTAGCTTACAATCCAAACACAAAAAGTCCTCATCATGAGAGGAGTAACATCTCAAGATAGTAAGTCATTTTGCCTATTGTGTGCCTGTCATCACTGCTGATTGCAGCGACCCCAATATCATGCCAAACTGCAGCTTCTGTTTGGTCTCAAATGCAGATGATTCACACGCATGCACAAATTGATCATCTACTGCTGCCTCACCTTCTGAGGTTTCTATAACTTGATAAATATGAATTTAGTGCGGGTTCCTCTCCTTAAAAAACAAGTCTTTTAAGTTTTATTCTGTTTTCTGAAGTTCTACTTCACTTTTAATGCACAAGATAACAGCAATATTTTTTCTTATAACTTACTCATAAGTTACCTTATCCAGCTATTAATGAGTTAAAATATTTCAAGCTTTTTTTATTAATATATATATATATATATATATTTTTTTTTTTATAACCATGTTAAGCTCTGAACTGTATATAGTAAGGCAAAGCCTACATATTTATTTTCTTTGGATGTATAAATTAAGCACTTCTTGTATGTGATTTATTCATATTCATTACTAAAATTATTTCATCACTTTTTTTAGATCTTATATATTTTAATTAAAATAATATATACATATAAAAAGCCAATATTAACTCATTAATAAAATAGTCCACATTTTTATTTTCTAAACTCACATTATAATAAACTCCTAAGCCTATTGAGTTTTTTTTTCTTCAATTATTGTAATTAGAGTCTTTGGTCCTACGGGTGGTCCCAAAATATTCTACAAGTTTTGAGTTTTTTTGACAGATTATAGAATTAATATTCAGTTTGAGACTCTATTAAACTTGAAGTTTGTAGTTTCTCTCTTTTATTCCCAGAAACATAGCCTAAATTATCAACTGAATTACACCTATTGGATTTATTGAGCTAATGAATAAAGTTGAGTAACGTGTGATTTCCCTTGACCACTCACTCTTCCCACCTTCTAATTCCACAGTAACAATTTCCCAGGATATCTCCTCGAAAAACTGCCAAGTTTTGACTGGCAGACTACAAATACCTTCATCTGGAGGTACAACTAGTTGCAAGTCAAAATCTCAGGCAAAATATAGAACTGCCATTTTGTTTTTTGTTTTAGAAAATTAATAGGATGTTAAATACCGTTGTCCTTCATTATTTTCTTTCAAGGTTTTGCCTTTTGTTTCATGCTTACTGCTAGTTTTGCTCTTCAAATTAGTATCTAGAATTTGACCATTCACTAAATATAAATTTTGTTTGTCATGCTAAAAGAAAAGAACATCACAGGACATATAGCTAACTAGTGAAGTGCATCTGATTTTACTATGGTTGGATCTTTTGGTTATGAAAACATTTAGACCATGGTAGTACGTGTTGCTGCTTGGGCTTGAGAAAGCAATGGATAGGGTAGGTAAATTTGAACCACTTCATCCAGCATTTGTCCTATGAGTAGTGGATTATTTAATGCTTGACTGTGTTTTGGGGACCAACTTTGGGACAAATTTATAGAATGGAAAATGATGCATGAATACATATTTGTACACATTGAAAGTCATATAATAATAGTATAAATGTTAAAATATATATATTTGATCTCTTTTATATTTATTTTTATTATTTACTTATTTTTAAATATTTCTATACTTTATCTTTTAAATTGTATCAGTTTTGCTCTTTTGAAATATAGATTTTTGTCATTTCGAAGCATGATTTTAAATTCGCCTACATATTAATATTATTTTATTTATTTATTACTATGAGATTTTTTTTTTTTCATTTTTTCTCACTCAATCAAACTATCCTCTTCCGCTTCGTTCTCTTTTCTTCCATTCACTTCAGTATTAATCTTTTTACCATAGCAAACGAAAGCTTTCAATTTAAGAGGTGAGTTTCAACATTATCGCTTCGAGCTTTGAAGCCAATCATTTCACACTCACACGCTACACGTAACTTGTTAACTTATTGGTGTTTGAAAATGAAAATAGTAAAAGAAAAAATGAATAAAACGTTCTTCGAGTGTTGATATGATTGCTTTAACTAGATCGTGAGTGTTTGTCAGTACAATACGAGAACGGACGAACCAATTGAATCTGTGTGGGGTTGGAGATAAGGTGACTAAAGAAATTTCCTTTTGGAAACGGGGCATGAATGGGGAAAAAAATTTAGCTACGATTTCCATTTCCAATTCTGGAGCAAGAATTTGGAGGAAAGCATGAGGGGATTGTGCACAAGACTTTTAAAGGTTAGGGCATTTATATATACTTTAGGTTACGTTTTGAATTTCTTAATATTATTTGAATGTTAAAGACTTAAGTGGTATTTTTATAGAGATATCCATTTCTTTTAATTTAATTAGATTCATTTTAAGAATAAAACTGAAACATTAACATAGTTTGTACACTTTTTCTTATTAGTTCTCAATTTGAGAACTTATTAAGGCAAAACTATTAAGGCATCAATTAAAAGTTTAGGCTCAAAAGAAAAAAATTATAGTAGAACCATCAAACTTTAAAATATATAGTAATTGATAGGCAAAAATAGTTTCAAAACAATTATGAAAACATGCACACTTTGTTTTATAGCAATTGAATAACTAAAGCATTATTTAGTATGTAAAATCACAATCATTATCTCAAACAAAGGGCACTTGGTTGTAGTGGGTGTTCCAGCTATGAGGGCCTGGGTTAAGTTGATGAGACATATAGAAAGGTACGTTAGAGAAGGTAGTGAAATATACATATTTTGGGAAAAAAGAAGAACCATATTGGTTTCTAAGAGTTCTCTTGGTCAATACTTGCTTAACACTAGTTCACTAGTGTCGTACCAGGGAACTCACTCTGCTGTTACAGCATTTATATCTTATTTCTTCTTCCTGTCAAAATCATGCAGTGTTGAACATGACAGAACCTTAGGAACGCTAGAAGTAAAGCTCTTTACGATTAAACCATATAGCTAAACATAATATATATCAAGTTCCTTTGTTCTATAGCTACACTATTTTAACATGTAAAGAATAATTAAATGCTATATTTTTTGTCCTTAAAAAATACTGAAAATCTGCTATGTTTATAATTTCAATTTATTCGCATCCTTTTCATGTGAATGCTCCTTACCACTTCTTTAGTTTATTAGTTCTTTTATACCAAACTAGTATATTTTTTTTTTAAACTAAAGAATATTCTCGTATTGTACATCATCTTTGATTATTTTTTTTTGTCTGATTCCAGTCATTAATTGCCATTCATTCGATATATATGCAGCTAGAACCGATAAAAATAAGGTATGAAAACTGTTTTTCCAAGTATAAGACATACCTAAATAATTTCTAAAAGTAGGGGGAATATACAACTAGGGGTGCACTACAATTATTTAGTACAAGCTCATGATTAGAACAAGTTATTGATTCTTTTTCTTATTAAAAAAAAACAAGTTCATGATTAAACACAATTTTTGTGCCGAACATTTTATTTAATTTTTTATTGACAATAAAAATATATAATAAATAAGAGTAGATATTCTAAACCATATAAAATATGTAACACAAGACATAAAGAAAAAAATTTAACTTCATTTATATCTCCATCCATCAAAACAACAACAATAATATAGTTAAATTTATAAATTTGAGTAGTTAATATAATATTAAAATACTCTTTCTTAAAAAAAAAATGATATTTTACAACTTTTCATAGTGAAATATTAATCGAACAGTGGAATCTCAGTACATGAAAATTTGATGTCAAACGTGTTTAATAATTTATTAAGCATAAATTATATAAAAAGTCATGCGGGGTATACTATTGCAATCTTAATTGTTTTGTTAAATTTGTTATTTAGTGTTTGGTATGTTGTTAATATGAAATGAAATGGTTATATATTTTTATTGTATAGTTATTTCATTCAATTAGTGAAATGCATAGATTTAATCTTTCCTTCTAGGTTTCTTTTTTTGCAAATACAATATATAGTAATTAATAGAAAGATATCAGTACCTCATATCCCTTTTTTTTAAACTGAATATATTGTTTGTCTAGTCAATGCAGGTTTTTTTTTTAATTATTATCAAGGCAACTAATGTTAAAGGTTGAGAGTTGGAATAAAAAAGTGAGATAATTTGCAATACCACTTAAAAAGTAAAAATAGTTTTAGAAAGCTGGTGACCAAGAGTCTTGGGAGAGGTGGGAGTTACTGATGTAGGTAAAACTGGGGTAAATGTAAACCAAACCACATATTGGCTTTATTACTGCTAATTATGCTTTATCTTGTCTAAATGTCTCAACAAAACTCTATTTATTATTTTATATTAGTCCAAGACAACGAATATTGTTGCAAGTTTTAATCAATACAAAACTTTCAAAAGTAAAAATGTTAGATCTAAATGCATAACCTGTAAAACAGTTCATCATTAATATTAATATAACAGATGACTTTTTTAGTTAAACTTCAAGCTGTTCAATGACTACTAATATTACAATATACCTCTGTTGACCCTTGTAAGATGTTATGACTTTTGACTGTCTTCCCAGTATTTTTAATTCTTCTTTATAGATATAATGTATGTTCAACCATTACAACTCCCAAACTACGATAAATTACACTAAACATGGGCATACCTAAGGAAAACAAAACCCATTAAACAAGAATCATTAGACAGTAAAGAAGACATATTAGACTGCATTAAATTCAACCAATGGCTTATAGTAAATACGAGGGATTGGTTGTGAAATGCTTGTAGCACTCAGTGAACCCCAAAACAATTTGCACAAACAAGGCATCGATATTCATTTGACAGTTATAAATCTAATTTTACAAGTTAATTTGAAAAAAATGATTTAGACTTGAATCTTCTTTCTTTCTGTTATTGTTGTTTTATATTAATTGCGGGAGTTTACACTTTGATATTAATTAGTAATGATTTTAATTTTTTTTAATCTATAAGAAGAGTTCCTTCCAAGAAAATATAACTATAAGAAGAGCTATAAAGGTTTTTAACTTTTATTGTTGGTAATATAAGGTTTGAGGGAAAAGTCGTTCAAGTCACAAATCAACTTGTCACAAGTCACAGTCTGTGCAGTAATATGAATATATAGCAGTAAATGATACTAGGAATCAACACAAACACATTTATTTATGTATCAATCTTATACTTTTTTTCTGTCAGTAAAATCAACCTGATTCGCTGTTTTTAAGTTAAACTGAAAACTTTGACCATTGGTTTATAGAGGTTTTGGAAATGAGATGCATTTATACAATATATAGGATTTAATCCCGTAAAAACGATTATATAGTGGGAAAGTAATGATATGTATGTCATTATTGATCAATACTGCAGGAAGCCCTAAATTAGCAGAACAAGAGAAAACATGCACCTAAGATAACAAGCCTGTACAAAAAAACTTCGAATCTAAGAATAATTAATAGGTCAGTAATACCTTATATTGGTGTAACCCTTGATATACTTTCATTTTCATAATTCCTTACATAATTAGGGCCTCTGGTGGTAGAGCCCTCCATTGAATATGACATCAACATATGTAAAATTCCAAATGGATATCCTGTCAAAATGGAGAAGCTAGCTCAGATTGAACATTTACATCCAACATTCTGTATCTTACTATGATCATGAACAGTCATTGGTTTCTTTTTCCATAAAACCAGCTCATGCATTGGGCTTTAGGTTCAAGAGTATATTATTCCATATATATAGAATCAATTTAAACCACTAAACAGCTAGGTTTTGTTAACCCTGTAAGCTCTCACAGTTAAAGCTGTAAAATAGTGACAAGTTTCAAAACACAACAAAGAAAGATATCTCTTGTGACAGCAAAATATTGATCATGAATACCAGTTTGTAGGAAGGTGTAGAATTAGAATTGCATAGGATTTCCACCTACCTGGGCGCATAGCTTCAAGTGTTTATGTGATGCGTCTATAAGTTCAAAACGTGGTAACAACTCTGATACATCAAAATAATATTTGCACAGGATATCAAAAGCTTAAGAAACTGTAAGCGATCATTAGATCATCAAATATATTACACCATCAGACTTCTAAGAAATCATGCTCGCACAATGGTATTAAGCATTCATGCTCCATCAGAACATCAGTAATATGCTGATTCAAGTTCCTTTTCTTGTAGAACCTAATATAATGAGGAGGCATAAAATTGAAAATGAAAACAGAAACTGAATATTTCCGTTGTTGTATAAACGGTGTTACACAATAATAACAATTTGAGTGCATGCATTCATAAGCCCTAAGCATTCCATTTTGTTCTTGTTCAGAGACTTAATATATCAAGTATCGTTACCAACATATGGAAGGCCGTATGAAAACATCTTTGGTAGCCCGAGGGATTGTAGCCATTTATCTATGATCTTTGAAAAGAGATCAAAAGATCCATCCCTTTGAATACGAGAAACTTGGCATGAAAAAAATATGGATAAAGTTATGAGTCATCATATTCATCATCAGAAGGCTAAAATTTCAAGAATGGATGAATATTTCAACAATGCTTGCCATGCAACATCAACACATAATTAGTACCCAGTGTTTCTTATCCATAGTTTTGCATCCAGATGTGTAAGGGTATAAACTTTTCAATAGCTGATTTCCAAATTAACAAAAAAAAAGGGTTAATACTCTTCACAATATGTTCTGTGGTTATAAAATAAACATATTACACCAAACCCTCCGTTGTAACTAATAATATTTATGTTCATCGAGTTTGCTTCAGAGAAACTACAATAATAGGAAGTTTTTAACTTGAAATTTCCACTGAGAAATTGAATTCAGTTTGAAACAAAACAGCACGGCTAGAGATATTCTCTGTATGATGTTCACAGAGCTTTTGTGTGAAATACGTGGTTGAGTTCAATTTATCCATGCTTGAATTCGGAAAGGTGAACGAAATAATATAAATTAGCAAATCCCCAACATCTATAAGGCTAACTGCAGACAAAAGCTGAAATTTCGTAGTTTTTTCCTGATCCTTGTAAACCCTTCCGCCCAAAGTACATGATTTCTTTTCACCATTAAGGACTAACCAATAACATAGATAAAGAAACTAAAAGCATAAAGCTGCTAGCGAGTGACTTCATGACTTTTGATAATACTTGTTCAATCAAACTTTAAATATTGGACAGATATAATACACGCAGGACGCAGCAAACCTGTATGCGAACTTTCACTTGCCATTGGCTGGTTATCAGCAAGAATCAGTACAAACATTGTAAAATGGGAATATAGGGCAGAAAAAAGTTGCTGATAGGAGAAGAAACACAGAACTATGAGATGATGATTACAAGGCAAAGCACACTCGAGGATTTCATTCTGATCAGATTTTACCGAAAACTAGCACAGTTGTATCGACTCTGATTGATGCACTCCTCCCAAGAATTTCCAAAGGTTTGAATGAAACTCTACAAATCTGGACGCAAAAATCACTAAACTCCATCACAAGTTCAAAAGCTGAAGAAGTGATTTTAAACGAAGAATAAAAAATTTAAAACTTACCACGGGTTCATGAAACATGTAGATAGGTTCATGGTGCCTATTGCACAGAAGTTGGAGCGTCCACTAACGGCCCCATTAGTATCCCACTCTGGAGTGGAATAGGGTAGCAAGGGGCACACATTGTTGTAGAAACTGGCATCCCTAGGGATCACAAGGTTTTGACTTTGGTTTTGATTTTGGTGATGAGAAGCCATCATAGATGACGGCTTCATGTTCCTTTTAATCATAATAGATTCCTCAATGACGTCAAATCCATCTCTTGGTGCTTCGTTATGAATGAGAAAAGGGTTATAAGGCTGAACCCATCTCCCGCAGGGTTCAGGTTCTGGCAGAATGGATGACCTCAATTGGTGCAGCATTTGAGTGTTTGCAGTTGCAGAGCACCTTTCATCAAAGTCTTGCTGCACCCTTCTATTGCTGCACATTTTGTAACAAGTCCTTTCTCTAGCTCTTGCTCTTGCCCTCTCCCTTGACTCCTTTTTGGTCTGAACACAAGCATCATCCTTCTGTGCCCATTTTGACTTCCTCCCTTTGGAACCATCAACCCCACTACCCGCCAATGATTTGTTGTTATTTGAATCCACAGAAGCGTCGAGGGAACACTTGTCACCCCCACTAATACTGCCGCTATGCTTACTTTGGGCTAGTTCTTTGATCGCATTCTCAGACTTTGTGAAAAGCCACTCAAGGGTGTTACTTGGTTTGTCAAACTCTAACATGTCCTGAAGATCAAAGAACTTGCGGGCTATTTCGCTTGATAATCTCACCCTGCGGTCCCTCAAACCCTGAGATGTGTGAATCTTACTGTGCCTGTCTTTCTTTGCTATGGCTGGTTTCTGGGTCAGAAAATTGGACATGCTACCATAGTTGGAACCGTAGTTAGTGTTTGCATCCTGTTCAAGCATGGCAGTGCAGTCAGCAACTGCAAAATTGGCAACAGTTTCTTCAGGGAATGGAGGATCATGTGTGATGGGTGTGAAAGGAACGAGAAGAGGGTCCTCAAAAAGGGTGTTGGTTGCAAAATCATTTTCAGGATCAATGAGAAAAGGAAGGATAGGGTAAGAAGATGAAGGAAAGTTTGGAAAAAGGTTGGAGTCATATGTGGAAGAGAACATCTGCAGATTGGAACCAATTTCAGTGGGTGAAAACCCTAGCTATTGTGCAATGAGTAAAAAGATCACAATTATAACACAGAGGTAGCTTCTCTGCTCCTACTTAACGGTCCAAGTACAGTCCTACTACTCTTATATAATCATTTTCTGAGATTCCCCATCTCTATCTTTGAAAGGAGACTAGCCACTAGTGCTAAGTACTATCATGACAATTAAAAACATTATTTATTTATTTTTAAGGAGAAGTGGGTGTTGTTGAGGAAAATGAGGACAACGGAAAAGGGAGATTTAGTTTACGCCAATCAAGTACTTTGATCATAGTTTCATTTATTTTGTGAATACAACTGTATTATTACCAATCTGGGTTAGGGCAGATGGAGAAAATATGGCTCAGCCAACACCACAGCTCATTGCTCAAAAGGACACAAATAATTTCTTGATTGTGCCGTATTATAAAACATCTATTCGCCACCTGTTCATTTCATCAATCTTCTAATCAATGTCTTAAGTTTGCATCTCATAAATAAACAAAAATAATAATTAACTGAACTTTTATACACTGATTATTACTGTCATGATTATATTAATGTCATGATAACCCAAAAATAACACTTATCCACAATGTTGCACAAAAAAATTAAGCTACACACATAAGAAAAGTATACATTAAAGGCGAATTGAATACTACATGAAAGATAGCAAAGAATGCGAGAAAGAGAAGGCTTGTATATGGAAAAACTTGAAGAAGAGAAAGTGGTTACTGGGGAATAGTTTGGTTTAGCTTTGATATTAGGTGGTTCGTTGAAGTTTTAAAGGTAGTTTTGAAAAGGTGAATATAACCCTAACATTGTGGATCTCGTTTTGATGGGTTTTATCCGAAAGGTAATGAAGTTTTTGAAGTTGAGCCGTACAGGAAGTGTAAAGGTAGGTGAGAGGTTGTAATAGCTTCTCAGCTGTTTCTTCCGTAAAAACTCAACCGCAAATATACAAACTATTGAGGAAAAATACGATAACATTTTCATTTTCTGAAAAAGCTGAAAACAGTACAAATTGACTAAAAACTTGGCGTTCTTTTTGAAAGCGCCCACATAACTTTATTTCAATCCCGAAGAAAGCTCATTCATCTCTGACAGCTATTGCAACTTCCATGGATACATACTACTCCCTTTATTTTTAAATTTTAGATAATATTAAGTATGTTTGGATTGAGGAGGGGAGAGAGTGAATTTGTGAGGAATAGAGAGATGTGTGAGGATATATGATATTGTTTGGATTGACTGATGATAGAGTCAATTTGTGAGGATGATTTATTGTAAGTTTACAAATATATCATTGTTATTAAAAAATAAATGAATTATGATTTTTTTTTTAGGTTTGAATTAATTAAATGTTTTTAATATATAATATTAATACTTATTTATATTTTTTAATAAAAAATATTTTTGTGTTAAATTGAAATAAATTTATTAAATACATTAAAATACAAAACCCTTGAAAAAAACACAAAAAATACTCCCTCCCTCCTCTCCCTCCTCCTCTCTCATGGAAATTATACTATTTGGTATATGGATACGTACGTGCTTAAAAATGACATTTATATTTTTAGATATTATAATTTTATATATATAAACTAAAAAAAAATCGTTAAATAGAAATTAATTTTAAAAAAAATAATTAATCACTATATTGATTAAATTAGATATTATTTTAGAGAAAAAAGTTATGAATATATAAAATAAATTTTATTATTAATAAAATTTATAAAATAGTTTCTAAATTGGTCGCCTTGACAAAATTGTCCTTCACAATTTCTCAACTAAACTTTAAGAAGTCAAAGTTGTAGTCGTCCGGACCAGGGCTTTTTTGACCCCTCACATGCCCATATATAGCCTCCTTGATTTCCTCCTCAGAAAACTTTCTCGTAAGCATGACATTATCTTCCTCTGATATGTTATTGATCCGAATATCATCCAATTTCACCTGAATGTTTTTCCCCTCCCTGAATCTCATCTCGAAAAATTCTTTTATTTTCCTCTTTATCGTCTCTGGTTCCTCCACCCAATCACCATTTTCAAGAATTCCATTCAGACCATTTTTACTTCTTCTCCATTTGGTTACTGCGAGAAAGTATTTAGTGTTCATATCACCTTGCTTCAACCACTTACACTTTGCCTTTTGATAAGCAACCGCCTCCTGTTTAATTCTGCCTTTACTTAATTCTGCCAAAATGTTCTTTCTTTCTAACCTTTCGTTGATGCTTAGATCATTTACATCGTCTTTTACATCCAGCTCTTGCACTCTCTTATTCATCTCCTCGACTTGTTAGTTCACATTTCCAAAGTCCTCTTTATTTCATATTTTAATATCTGATTTTAACCTTTTCAACTTTTCTTTCAAAGTGATCAACGTAGCTATTCCATTTTGACATAATAAAGTCCTTGAATCTTACATCTTGTTGCCGAACGTCTAAAGTTTTAAAAGGCCTAGGGCCCCAATCTACTTCCACTCACATTCTTCATAATCTATGTTATGCTGCTTCGAGTTGGCTTCAGGACTAAAAGTCAATTTTTGAAAAATCCGATTGGGAGGGGTGGGCATAAGGCAACCCCAATTGCGGATGTACGCGTCTATCTTAATTGTGAGGTTATGAAGGTTCCTTTCACATACCTGGGTATGGAGGTGGGCGATAACCACCGAAGAACTAATTTCTGGGGCAAAGTCATTGAAAAGATAAGCAAAAGATTGGACAGGTGGAAAGGGAAATTTCTATCAATGGCGGGGAGAATATGTATGCTCAAATCTATTTTTTCGTTAATACTCCTGTTTTATATGTCGTTCTATAAGATACCAAAGTTAGTGGTAGATACAATTAAGAAGATACAGAGAAATTTTCTATGGGACTGGGGGAAGGAAGGTAAGAAGATAGCATGGGTGGCATGGGAAAAGGTGTGCGAATCTAGAGAGGCGGGTGGACTAGGTATTAAAGATATAAGAACATTTAACGAGACGTTATTGGAGAAATGGATTTGGCGAATGCAGTCAGAGGAGGGAGGTTTGTGGAGGGAAGTGTTAGATTCAAAGTATGGTGGGTGGAGAGAACTAAGAAGAGCAGTCAGCAGTTATAAGGAGTCAAATTGGTGGAAAGATTTAAAGAAAGTGTGGTTGTCAAAAGAATGGGGGAATTGCTTCGAAGATGAAATTTCGTGAAAGTTGGGGGATGGCAAATATATAAGGTTTTGGGAAGACAAGTGGTTAGACAATAAGGTCTTAAGAGTAAAATTTCTGAGGCTATTTTCCATTGCCAATGAAAAATCTGCTAGCCTTTCACAAGTAAGTTTTTGGAATAACGACACTTGGTATTGGAAAGTGGCATGTAGAAGTAATCTTTTCGAGTGGGAAATCGGTGAGGAAAACCAACTCACATCGTGTTATATAACAAAACCTTATTAAAAGGGTCCAAGGATCAGTGGATATGGAAGGCGGCTGAAAAACTATCTTATACGATTAACTCGGCTTATAATTGTTTAAGAACAAGGGACGAAGGAGCTAATAGTACATTGTATGTGGCTCTTTGGAGCATCAAGGCGTTACCTTCAGCATTAACAACTGCCTGGAGAGTTTTGAATGACAGACTTCCGACGCGTGCTAATTTGGAGAGAAAAGGGTTAATCCAGGAAAGCAATATGTGTGTTATGTGTGGGAAAGATGAGGAGAGTGGAATTCATGTATTCTTCGAATGTAGAGTAGCCTGGAGAATATGATGCCTCTGTAGTGAATGGGTGGGGGAACAAACAGTGGTTCATAGGGAAGGCAAATCCCATTTCCTACAGTTTAATATGAATTGGGCTACACAAAAGATAAACAGATCTTGGAGGTGTGTTTGGATTGCAGTGGTCGGAGAAATTATGAAATCTTCATTTTGGCTCAACTAAAGGCGTGAACATGGCTTACCAGCAAAGATAATCTATTTGAATTTACATACGTCCACTGGTGCATAAATCTTACGAAATTGAAATCTATCCGGAAGAGATGATGAAGAAGGAGGGGTTTGTTTTAATAGGAAGAAGTCTCGTAAATTACAGTTGTAAACTATTTTTAATTTTATTGTCGTGATGTTTCTGAGATTAATGTTATTAAAGCTCTTAGAGAGCTAGTTGTTAGTTGTTTGCAGGTCCAACTGAAGTCACGACAAAGACGATTCAAAGCTTGGTTATGGTTAAAAGATTTGATGAATGTTTTTCATGTTGGGTTCCCTGATTGGATTCTTTATCATGTTATATGTTTGAAATTAAAAGGGTATTATTAGGGTGAGGTTAGGTGCTGGATGGGATCCTTTGATTTTCGTTATCTTCATATGTATCTTGATTACCTATTCTGTGCATTAGCTATTGGTTAGAATTGTATATCTATGTCTATTGGTTGGAAAAGTCTTATGGTAGGATGCAGGGACAATGATTCTCTTTGTGGTGGAGTCATATATACGTTACAAGAAGGGCGCTGAGGAAGGGACAAGGAAAATGATGGTATATAAGTGATTTATTAAGCAGAAAAGGGTTCTGGGTTATTTATTGCAGCAGCAAACAGGACAAAGGTTTGTTGAGTGGTCTGCTAGGCAAAAATCTGACCTGTAAGCCCATGTCCAAATGCAGTCAATGCTGGTCAACATTTTGCAGTTTTGGTAGATGCATGTTTTGTGTGGTTAGTTGACCAGCTCTTGGAGCTTAAAAGATGAGGATGTGCGGAGATTTTTGTAGCTCTTGGGAGTAGACTGGCAGCAGAGGTCGTGCCTCACTTTGGCAATAAAATATAGTGCACAAGGTTGTAGGTTTGGTATTGTTGCAATGGATAGGGAGCTAGCTAGACTTCAAGTTTTTAGATTGTTAAAATTCCAGTGGCTAGATAGCCATCAAGTTTTTGGTTTGCTGGTTTTTGTAAAACCAGGACTGTTTAAATAGTTTAAGATTCTTGAGTTAAGTGGTGTGTCACTTAATCTTACTTTGCTTTGTTGATTGCTTGAACTAGGAGTATCTTATGTATAAGGGTTGGGACACGCCTAAAGTGTTTCATTTTATTTTATTAATTCATTGTTGATAAAAAAAAAGCTAACCATATTTTAGTTATCAATTAATTTAGATTCTAATGTAGCTAATTATTAAATACTAATTTAGAAACAAATTTAGAAATTTTATTAATAATAAAAATTACTAAGATATCAATAATTTTTTTCTCTAAAATAATATCTGATTTAAACTAATTATTTTATTTATAAAAATAATTTTTATTTAATAATTTTATTGTGAAATCATTTTAATTAAAATATTAACAGGGACTTAAGACTTTTGAATGGTGTAGAATGTTTTGTATTTTTATTTTTTTTTTTACTGGAGAATAATTTGGGTGGTGTGGAATCTTTGTCATGCGTGGTTGGATATTTTGTCAATTACTCCTCTTCACGCATACTCTCATTTTCTGTAGTTCAGGTAGAGTAATGCTCCAGAGTCGATCAATTTAGGAATGAGTTTTGTTTGCATTGTAGTGGTTAGTGAAATTTGAAATCATAGAAATAAGATAATTTTTAAAGGTGGAGTTTTGGATTCGTCTGAGATATTTTCTTTGACTCAATTGAAGGTATGGTCTTGGATAATTTCTAATTTTCCTTCTGCTTGTTTTTCTTTTTCTGATTGGTGTTTTGATCCTTTAATTTGTTTTTATTCATTTTAGTTTCTTGACGGTAGGAGTTTTTGGCAGGGTTGTATTTAGAGTAGTTGTAGTTATTTGGAAGGTTTGGTGTTGTTAGGAGGTTCTTTGTATATGGGTTGGATTACCTTAAGAGGTTCATATGAATATATTATTTATTCCTGATAAAAAAAAATATCATATTTTTTTTTACTGAAAAACTAAATTATATCAAAAAAATAATTTGCAAATTGAATATTTTACTACAAAATAATTAATGAGGAAGCCCTGAGGTTGCATGTCGAACTAGGAATACCAATTAGAATCAAGGTTGTACTTTACTGTATCTCTTATGCCCTTCATAATTTTATACCAAATTTAATTTTAATCAAATTAATCATTGAATTACAATTATATTATTATTATTATGTGTGCCAAATTTTATAAAAAAGAAAAAATAATATTATAATCAAAATTATTCATATTTATGTTTATTTTAAGAGAAACGACACTTATTTTGACGAGACTATGCAAAATTACACGTACACCTTTTTTTTAGTTTTAAAATCGGTATTCATTCTTTTAAATTTTAAATAAAATGATAATTATATTCTCTTTAATTTTCAAAATACACAAACATCCTTTATGTTTTTAATAAAAAAAAGACACTCATTTATCTTATATTTTTAATAATTAAAATGATGCTTACATCTCTTATTTTATTTAAAATTAACATATTAACTAAAACTTAAATAAAGTATTATAAATGCTTTACTTTTATATTTTAAAATTCCAATTTTTAATTTTCATAAGTTTTAAGTAAATTTTAGCTAATGTATTATTTTTAAATAAAATAAGGAAATAAGGAAGGTAAGTGATAACACTTTATTTAAAAAATAAGGAAAATAAATGTAATTTAATTAAAATCATAAAAAAAAATTATCAGCAAAGAATTAAGAATTAATGAAATTGAAAAGAGAACACTTTACCAGTTTTCCAATCCTTATAAAAAAAAAAAAAAAAACCTCCTTCATTTCCATGTAATTGACCTTACATTTTACGTCAGCCCCATATAATTGACCTCACATAAAAGTTGGGAGCCTTTTACACATCATAAGGGATGTTGTTGTCTTCTGAAAATTAGAGATTTGATTCTCATTATATTTAAAATTTAAGAAAGGTGTCTATTTTAGAATTAGAGGGAGTATGATTAGAGTAATTTAACATGATCGCAAGTGTAGGTTCTCTAATTTTTTTATATTTTAAAATTTTATTTTTGTATATCCTTTAATTAAATTTTACCTAATATATATATATATATATATATATATATATATATATATATATATATATAAACAAAAATATGAGAGATATTTTTTTAAAAAAAAAAAAAAAGAATATATATTAAAAATATAAGAGAGATATATG
>Ga0123342_1002609_pt1 | contig 29772 bp, 10 predicted proteins | sample Turbeawhitnodule_FD_89960 | JGI IMG/M metagenome (GOLD analysis project Ga0123342, IMG submission 89960) | Root nodule microbial communities of legume samples collected from Mexico - Turtle bean Mexico white nodule | ecosystem: Host-associated > Plants > Roots > Nodule | place: Mexico: Nepantla... | reverse complement strand
TTATTATATATATTTATAAAAAATATAAAAAAAAAAATAAAAAAATATATTTATATATATATATATATATATATATATATATATATATATATATATATATATATATATATATATATATATATATATATATATATATATATTGGAGAGAACAAACGTAACGGGGAATTGTTGGGAAATTGAATTTGGAGGCACGCAATGTTGTGCAGAGTCTTGACAATTGCTTTGATTCACACATTTTCATATCGATGTTAGCTTGGTCATGTGATCCTGTCACTTTCCTGCCTCACAATATTTTGCTTTGTACTATGATGGCTGAATAACTTCCAAGAGAAGCAAGAGAAATTGCTTTTCCAATCAACTTTCTCTGTTATCAATCAAAAATCATAACTGCCATGCTTTTGGAATGGAGAGATTGAAGGTGTTAAGAGACCAAAACCTTGGTAGATTGTGTCCCAAAATAAATGGAAACAAAACGAAAAAAGAAGGGAACATAGTCAGTGTCCAATGTAAACGGCTCAAAAAAATAATTAACAATTATGCATAGTACAATGGTAAAGTGGAACAGGCATGTAACACCTGGTAGTGAAAGTGAACCTACTTGTAAACAAATAAACATAGCTATTACAAAAGATTGTCTTTAAAGAAGAGGACATACATGTCGTTGAACTGCGATCTCTGCCACAATGCACCTACGTGATAATAGATTATTATTCAAACTATCCAATTCATTTCTTGTTTACAGAAGAATTTGGCATGTGTTGTAAGCATTGAAAGTAGGGTATGAAATAAACCAGACTTCTTTTTAGTCCAAGCCAAAAGCAAGCAAAAAATCCAACTGTTTAGTACACTAAATTATTTAGTAGTTTGGTTCTTTAAAAATAGTAATAATGTTTTAAACATGAAATTAACCAACCCGTTCAACTCAAAAGGAACTGTTTTATAGAGCATTTTTAATTGGAACAAAACCATTAGATTTATTTCGAATCCAACTATTTTATAAAATGATTCTGTTTGATTCAATTCGATATTTGAAAGAACTATAATTTTCAAATTCTAATTAGAATAAGAATGGGTGCAGAAGGTTATGTTGTGAGTTTTCTAGACAGATTATAGAACAGTGAAACTCGTCCGTAGAAATAGGATTGACCAGAACTAATAGTTAATAAGGAGACATGTAGTGCATTATTAAGGGAATAAAGTTATTATAAGAATATAAGAGGAAGGGACAAAGCATAGGTGCTATCCAGCGTCGTCAAATGAAGCATAATCTATTAAGTTGATACGGTGGGCATGATTTCACGTATCTCCTCCTAATTTCTAATCAAGCACCCTTCAGTTAAAAACATGGAAAAGAAACCAGAACTGCACATGCATTATGTATGTCCTTTTCCTCATATACATTATTTTATTTTATTTTTCCTTTTTTCCATGTGATATCTACATAGATTGGAGATGATTGGGTTAGATCTAGTCGGTGCAAGAACGTCCTTATACGGAAGCTGATCTGGATTTTCTGCCCATGAGGCCCAATCTCCATGCTTCCTGCTCTTCATGTATTTTGAATTTAAACACTCAAGGAAACGAAATATATACCAATACATACCACCATTTATGAAGAACTTTTTTCACATCCAACATTACAACAAATTTGGAATAATGAGGGAAGTATACGTAACCAACCTCTAATCATCAGCTCCTGATTCATGATGAGTGTCCCCCGCAACTTCAGCTCTCCGTACTTGCTGATGCAACTGGCATTATGTACGAATGTTAGGCCTTAGTTTTCTTTTGAATAAATCAATTTTCATTTTATAGGGGGGTTAATTGAACAAAACCAGATTCACATCTTCGCATTCTTTTTGCATCACAACGAAACGTAAAATTTCTATTCGTTGCAGTTCTAAAATCTACTTTAGAACAATGTTACAGAGGGCATATGTTGGTCATGGTATGGCCATCCCTAACACAAGGAAAGAGAGCAGATACCACGCAAAGGATATCATATAAATTTACACACAAAGGTGAAAATATGGGGTATGTGGTGGGGGAGAAAACGGTTGAAGCTAGTTCTGATTACTTTAGCGGGGCATCACCCTCCTCAGGAGCAGCTGGCTCATCCTGTGGCAGACCAGACTCAATTATTTTCTCCTCGATAGGAGAAACTTTATCTGAACTATCTTCTGTTGTATCAATAGCTTCTTCTGATTTATTATTCTCATCTAGATGAACACCGTCTGAAGAATCTATTGTTGTTTCAACACGGTCTTCAGAATTATTTTGGGCGGCTGGTGGCTGGGATGTTGGAGAGACGCCTAACCCTTTAGAAAGAGAGACATACTTGAAAACAAGTTGTTTGTAATTATTTAGCAGGTCTTCAACATCACTTACTGTTAGATCTCCTACACTAGCAAACAAATATGGAAACTCCCCGAAAACATCATTCAACTTGTCCTCCTTCAAAATCATACTTGCCCCTTTATTCTCCAAATCCGAGAGGGATGGAACTTTTGTGATCAGTAATTCATCTGCAAAAGCAACTTTCTTGCTTTCTGATCTTGCCACAGAGGACGGAGTTTGTAGTGCAGGGTCCCTATTATCATTCAAAGCTTTATTTTTGTGCCTAGTGGGTTCTGCTATTGGATGCTGTCCATTATTTTGATATGGTGAACCGGGATCTTGCGTATCAACTGAAATGCCTGAAAGCATAGCACGAGCAAATTCCATGCTACTCTCAAACTCAGCTTCATCCATTGAAATGGCTTTTGCATCAATGTTTGAGATGAAGGACTCAGCAGAGAGCATGTTGGTAAAATAATATGCTGCTTCTGCAACCAATCGAGACTGATGCCTAAACCTTTGTATGTACAGTAGATTTGAGTGCAGTTGTGGAGGGTTTGCCTGCATAGTATCATTTAGAAGATATTGTCAAACGTAAAAATCAAGAATATTACATTAGAGTGGCACTTAACAATACAGTTTATGAGAATATATAGTTGCTCTTATAGTTAACATTATTTTTTCTAATTTCTGGTATGCCGTGCGTAAAAATATAAATTTCATCCTTTTTAGGAAACATTTCAGAAGAAAAGGTCGTATAGCTCACAAAAGTCTAATTGTCTAGCTTCATCAATTCAGTTTTAAGCAAAAACTAAAATCAAATAATTTTGACAGTAAACATTTCAGAATAAAAGGTCATATAGCTGGGCACCATGAGCAGCTCAATGAGTTCTTTAAAGCGAGAATTAATGGAACATTCAGGCAATATGGCCGGGCCATGAGGACCGGACCAGTGCATGCAAAATGACATTTCAACAACCACGTCAAATATTTATTAGGAAATAAGCAAGAATGTGCATAATAGACCAAAGAAAATACTAAATTATAGAGGCACATATTCACATGTCATACTCATAATTTTATGGAAAGTGCAAGTAATAATAGCATTCTATCAAGCAAAATTATTTCTACTTGACAATTATGCACGTATCAATTTGTTAAGAAACATTAAGATTACCTTTAGGGTTACATAAATAAGCACAGGAAGAAATTCATCAGCTCCCGGAGGATTCTCTTTGGAAGCAAGCGAAGCATTAAGCAGCAAGTTGCTAATAACCCTGCAACAATTCAGAATACACACAAGTTTGTCCCTGGGTGCTTTGTACATGTTGATCTTCTGTAATTCTTTCTGTGCGAGCTGCCACCATAAGAATGATAGCATATAATAACATTTATAGAAAACAGAAGTATATGAAGAAAACCATGAACATGTCAAAATAGTAAATTTTAGCAGCCAAATCATTGTAAAAACACAAGTACACAGCGTAGGAAGATTCTTTGACAGCTGCTGCTGGCAACTAATAAATTCTGTATTTACAACTATAGGAGTCAACGGTGGCACTATGGCAGAGCGGATATAGTATTCCAATAGCGAACAGTTCTCAATTGCCACAATTCTGGTCGCAATAATGGCAATATAGCAGTTTTTTGTGTGCTATATAGATGCACTACCATGATATAGCGTTCAAAAACCCATATTTCCCCTAGGCAAAAATATTCCACAAAAAGTTTCCTGTTTTGAACTCTGTTCCTTCACACTTTTTCTTTCATGTATTATGTTCCTTGTTGTTCCTCTAGACTTCCCAGTTCACATTTGTTATATTCTTTTTCTGTCAATTTCACCATCAGCTTTCTATTTTAAACTTTGTTAGTCCTTCCTCCGTTCTTATTGCTCCTAGATTGATTGTGATTGCTGCATAAACTGTGACTTAATTTATTATGAAACTCTTTAATTTTGTATACCTTTCCAGAGTGGTGTAGTATATGCTATTTAGTTAGTATTATAACCTTCAAAATCATGGTCACCCTGCTTCCAGTCAGAGTTCTAAATCCTGGATAGCAGCTGGCCCAAATAACCATAGTGGGATAGCCGTTATTCTGAAACTTTTTTTATAACTTTTATGATGTATACATATAACTACTCAAAAATAGTAAAATTTTTAACAAAAAAGTAATACAAAGCATACAAATATCAACAAAAGTCATACAAGTTTCTTTAATTGGAATTCTTAATCATTAATCATCATCGAAATCCAAGTCTTCATTTTCGATACTCTTACAGCTCCAGATTTAACAAAAAGTAATACAAAACATACAAATATCAACAAAAGTAATACAAGTTTCTAATTGGTCTGTAGCGCACACTATATAAAACCTACTTCCTGCGATAGCATTATCAGAGTTGACCGCTACACATCACTATCTGAGATTTGATACAATGTTTACATACTGACTGACTACCAACTAGTAAAGGCCCAAGGATACATCAGCCGTAAAACTTATTTTGAAGAAAAAATTGGACAATCAAGAACCAATGAATCTAAAATCAAATGTGAGACATACCCAAAAACTAATCAATCTAAAGGCATTGGGAAATAATGATAAAAAAGCAATAGTAGTAATAAATAAGTAAAATTGGAGAAAGAACACGCCAGCTGTTATAACATGCTAAAACTAAATTACAAGAATAAGGATACCTATGATATGAACATAGACACATTGTCCGTGGTGCTTATGTCCCTAGTAACAAGAAACAGGTAGTTGTTGTGGGGGGTTCAAACGTAGAAATTAATTATTTAATTTCAACAAGTTCAATTAAATTATGATAGAGCAAATACCAAAAATGTTACAATTGCATTAAAAACCAAACCACAATACAAGAGATATGAGAAGAATTGGGTAGAATTTGAGATTGATGTTGTAGCAACAATAGTAGATGATAGAAGAGTTCATTAAACATAAAATACAGTGTCCCTTTTTAAGTAATAGATAATTGTATACTGTGAGCTAGGTCAGATTACTTTTGAATGGGACTCACCAACCACGATGATTCATTCTGAAATGGTGGCTTGATATCCAAATTTTCAGGTCGAACAAATTGTTGAACCAAAGCCATCTTCTCAGAAAGTTGGTCATCAAGTTTTACATCATCTGGAACTGAAGCAAATACACGAGCAAATAACTTTGTCATGACATACTTCTCAAGCCCCTGTATATGATCAAAGTCCAGAGGTAAAGCAACCAGTCAATATAGAAGACTATATACTAAAAGAATATAGAACAGTTTTCTATGAAAAACAAAGTACGTAGGTGCAGGAGCTAACACTGGATTCTCTACTTGAATGAATTCGTGTTGTTTTCCAGAAAAAAAAACATTAATTATTGACACTTACTTCACCTGTTTATACCAGGGAATATTAAACCAAAAAGAATGAACTTTCATAATACGACTTTCATAAAAGAAATGGCAGATCAAGTGGAATTGAACTTGCATGCTTCTTATCCAAAAATACTTGTGTAACTAGAATACACACGTTGTGCATCATCAAAACCCTTTGTTAATGTTAGGTGCGGCGGCAGTCCAAGTTTTATTTACCTAATATTGAAACTAAAGAATAACAACCTTCTATAAATTGCCTAACAAATTTTTGAAAAAAATTGTGTCTCAGTCACTTGCTGCATACTTTAAGTTTAAGTGACATTCATGTGAATAGAAATTAAACTATATTTATTTCATTCTGATTTTCTCTACAATATTGGACCTCACATACCTAAAGCCCCAGCTATGAATCATCACAGTGAGTTACATATCCAGGGAAAACCAGGCTTGCAAGACAATACGCACCCACAAGGGATTAAATAATAGAATAAATGAGTGAGTATTTCTGTAATGCTAAGGAACAAAAAAGAGTAAATATTAAGAAAGCTAAGGAGAAAAATGCAAACCGATAGTGAATGAGAGATTAACTTGCGTATGCTAGCATAATATTTTTAGAAGAAAACATTAATTTTTTAAGTGTTGTCTTTTATGCTGACTGTATCGATGATTACCCAAATTCCCAACTAAATTTCTACAAGTTAGAAGATCCTATATTGAAATTAGTAGAATGCAAAAAAGAACACTGCAAATATCACAAGTCAGATTTTAAAGTGTTTGATAGCGGAAAGTGAATAATCCACCGTATCATATAGCAGATTGAGTCATGGGCATATCGCGGAAGTTACATAACAGTTGAGATATATGATATATAAATTATCTAAGTATAAAAAATTACTTTGTATGCAGATAAAAATAAATAAAATAAGCAAGATGTTAAAAGTCCAATTGGCTGGAGAATTGCCAGAGATGACAAGAGGATGCAAAATGAATGCTGTAACAATAGCAACAGTAGACAGAGTCGCAATCACGGTTCCATGAAACTCCTCTATGCAAAAGCTCTATAGTGCTACTGCAACGGCTATTTAACAACACCGTTTCGAACTAAGACATGCAGATTTTCCATAGCCTTTCTGTATTTGAATCAATACATAAGCTCTTGCCTAGCTTCTAAAGGTGCATATATGAACAAGCTTTAAAACAAAAAATAAAATTAAAAGTGATTTCACGATAAAGCTTTTTTTCAGAGCCTTTTTTTCAAAAACTGTCTTTTTAAACTTCTGACAGAAGCACTGGAAGAATTATTTTATGCTTTTGTTGTTTTCCTCTAATTGCAAATCCTAGCACACCGGTAAAGTTGCACCTTGGTGACCGTTGGTCATGAGCTCAAATCCAGACAAGGCCTTTTTGGCATATGTAAGAAAAAAAACTGTACAATTATCCTCTCCAATACTTTCACGAAGCAAGGAGCCTCTGGCACTGGGGTGCGTCAGTCGTTTAGTGTTTTCCTCTAATTATTAAAGAACAAATTTTCTAGGCAGGCCATAAGATGAGGATTCAGATTGGTTCATTTCCACTAGATTTCTGGTGCTCATGAACATCTCACGCAAATTCGACGTTTCTAAGGACTAAAATAATCATCTCAGATAATCAGACACAATTCCAGAACAACAATTCATTAATTAATAAGTGCTATACTGCTATTGGAAGACCCGCTAGTCTTCCTTAACATTTCTGCCTTATGTCTGGTGTCTTCAATCCAATTCTATATTTTATGTATAAAACTTTGGATCTTCATCTGTGCCTTACAGAATTCACCATTATTGAGGGGAAAAAAACGTAAATAGGACACGAAAGGATGAGCGAGTCGTAGTAGTGATCATAAAAATAACCCAATTCAATCAACCCGAGATCCAGCGCAGAACATAAAACTTTAAATGTCTTCAATGTGAGGTGACAATAAGTAAGTTAGTTGATTAGTTAGTGTAAAATTGAAATGTATCTCCATTTATAGCGAACAACAAGTAGAAAAAGCATGTTAAGAGTTAAGCAGAAACTGACTTCACCGGCACTTTCGAGCTCCTCCTCAGAGCAACCAGCCCAAAGTGGATGAGCCCTGAAATCCGCTTCCATTTTCGCAAGGAACGCTTGAACCAAGGCACTGTCCCTCTCGGGATCAGGAGCATTGTTCGAAAACGAAACGATAAAACTGCGAAAATCTCACTTGGTTAGTTAGGGTTCCGATTCCAAACCTAAATCGTGATCGCAATGTAAAAAGCATGAGAGCTCAGAGAAACCTTTTGATTGCTTTAACGAACTCAGCGGCGGAGGGCTGCCGCATGCGCTCGAGGAAGTCCTGTAAGCCCAAGAATACATCGGCGTTTTCCATTCTCCGCCGCCTCGTTGACACCGCCCAAGACGGAGGACGCGATCAAACACAATTACCATCTCATTTCACACAAAATCTAGACATTTTATTCCATGTTTTCCCCTCCATAATTATTATAATATATAAATAAATTCATTTTTAATAATAATCATTAAATGAAATGATAACTGCAACAAATAAGTTTAGAAATTAACATAGATTTAGTGCTATCCAATGAGAATTAATATAGACACTTGAGGGAAATTAAAATTCTAAGATTACCACTCTGCATCTAAACTTTTTACCATTGTTTCCTCTTTTAAAAATTCATTGTTTAAGAAAGATACTAGTAGTCACGTACTTAATATTAAACTAGTAATACCATTTTTTATCTGTTTTACATATTTAACATTAAACTAGTAGTAAATTAATCAGATTAATTTATTGATCGTGGTACCTCTCTAATAATAATTTTATAATTGGACTACTTTGAAATAATATTTTTATTTTCAATAATCAATAGAAAAATATTATAATATCTCTTTTTATTAATATATATATATATATATATGTGTTAACTTTTATATATATATATATATATATATATATATATATAATTTATCATGAAGTTCAAAGTTATTTTCAACGAGTGGGTGAATATCTACTTGATTAAAAAATAATTCTACAATTATTCAATAATATCTTATGTTTATTAAACTATACTAAGGCATTAATCACTTAGTATTCCATGTGCCAAAAGTTTTTATTAAATTAAGATTAAACATTAATTATAAATATATAAATGTATATACAAAAATATAATGAATAACTCATTAATTACAATAACAATCCCATGTCATTAAAAGCTAAAATTAAATTTCTTTTATATGATAGCTTGGATCATATCCATGTATACTGGTAGATTTTATCCTTTAGATACCAAATTATTCATACAATTAATAACCTTAACCACGTTTTATTACACGGGATATATTTAGATTTTAGTTAGAACATCTAAATTAATTATAAGTTTTTACTAAACACTCTAATAACATGTTGAACACTTTTGTTTATTTGTAACTAAAATTCACTTCAATTCCAAATAACTTAAAAGTTTCAATAATTTTGTTCCACTTTGAATTAAGTTCAACTCAACTTTTCTTAAGTGAAATCCAAATACATAACAAAAATTACTTAATTGATTAATTGTTAAGTAGAAGACTTCGTAGTTCGTACACTAAAATTAAAATTAATTAATAATAACAGATAATATTATTAATTAAACTATTTCCGTTGAAATTTTATAGTTTAGTTTTCATGAATTGACGATAATACTTTTACTGATTAATATAATAAAAATGTTTTTGTAAGATAATTATTCACATTGACAGTGACAAGGTTTGGTAGGGGAGGAGACAGCTGTAATCACAAGGCAACTTTGAGCTGATATATTGAAGCAGTTGAAGCTATTTTTATTTTGTCAATGTCCATTTCCTATGGCTTTTCATAATCAGGTGAGTGCCCAGAAGATGTTTGAAATAATATTTACGATCAAACGTAAAAATATTTTATAGTTTGTCCTTTTATTACATCCAAATAGTGATCAAATTTAACGCATTAGCAGAACTATGAATAAATTGTTTTTCATTACAAAGGGCATAACAACCAATCTAGTCCAAATATGGACAAAAACATTGTATAAAAGGAACAAACTAAAATTATAAAATAGAATTGACTTTGTTATATAACACCTTCAACAGTTGTCATACCTCCCACAACGGTCCACACTAAAAATTAAGACTGGAAGGCCATCATATCCATATCCTCAAATCCACATCCAAGCAATTGCTTACAACCTTCAGCTTCCACAAAAATTTATGAACCAGCCTTCTTCACCACCTTTCAATACTTTACCAGATCCTCCATGTTATATCTAGCTATTTGCAGAAAATTATCATTCTCAAAACTGAAAAATGCCTTTGTTCCAGCTGCAGTTAAATAATTAGTCTCTCTCAAAACCACATAACAAAACCATCTTCCTCTGAAAATTTCTAAAATAAAGCACTCCAAACAGCTCCATCCCCTTCACCACACTTTGAGTGGACATATTTAATCTTCTCCACTGACTTGCAGATTCCACTGCAGCTCCAATCAAATGAGGCTACACATATGTTACCCGCTTGTGCCTTCCACTCACAGTCTACACAAACATCAAACATAAATTAGGATCATTTCCAAAAGAAAAAAAAAAGTGAGATGGTGGAATTAAGAAACTGAGTTCATGTTCAGATTATCCTTAAATTTTACTAATGATGGAGCTTATGATTGCTTCCAGCTTACTAAACCGAAGCAGCTTCTATCAAGAACAACTTGAAGAAAGAGATATGAAGAAGCTATATATTAGTGACAACAAGACAACACCATAAATTCTAGCTAAGTGCAAAAAAAGTGAGATGGGGGAATTAAGAAACTGAGTTCATGTTCAGATTATCCTTAAATTTTACTAATGATGGAGCTTTATGATTGCTTCCAGCTTACTAAACCGAAGCAGATTCTATCAAGAACAACTTGAAGAAAGAGATATCAAGAAGCTATATATTAGTGACAACAAGACAACACCATAAATTCTAGCTAAGTGCAAGAACATATAAGGGTAGAGAGTGTTTGCCAGTCAACAAAACTAGTTCTAAGTACCAAAACGTTATTGCAGTAGAGACTAGAGACGGTTTTTTGGTTACATATTTTCAGGTTATATACCTGGAGGAGTTCCACAGCACATATTGCGGTCATCAATATGCTCAACTTCAAGACCAATGAACCATGCACCAAGCGAGACATCTTCATTAGCATATTTATGCAAAATAGGCCTGCAGTCATAAATATTCCATCATAATTCTTACTGGTTATATAAACATGGACTGATCCCTGAGCTGAAATTTCATATTAGTATCAATTTAAGTTGTCATGGAAAAAGTTTCCTGTGTTAATCAAAGCATGACTTAGAAATAGGTCCGATTCAATTTAACAAAATTAAATTAATAAACTCTATTAAGGTTTATATCTTCAGTTGATTTGGGACTAAGCCACCATCATTGAGACTGTGATTATATGGCAACTCTTGGATAGAGGTGACCACAATATTTTTTTAAAACTTCCCCTTCGAACCCAGGGCTACCGGCTTGAAACACGACAAATGGCAGTGAACCAACAATGGATTTAAGAGAGACTTTTATACCATCTTAAAATACAAATTTAAAACTTAATTCACCTTTACAAAACTATCTTATAAGATGAAAGCACCCCAAACTTTTATAAGTTTTATTCAAGTCATGTCTCTAGTCAATATGAAACTAAATTGTCTCCTTAGACACTGCAATTAAGACAGCTTCAAAGAGAACACAACTAAAACGGAATAGGGTTGATCACAACTAAGACAGCTTTCCAACATCATGCAAAATACGTAATTTTCTTTCAGTAAAAAATTCTGAACTATCATCTTGCACGAAGACTTATTCCTGCACAAATTATCTAGCAAAAAGTACATAGAAGTGGCCTAGAGATCAGAAAATAGCCAATTAATGTACGAAAAAATCACACGTACTGGTTGATGGAAATGTAAGTGGCCAGATCTTTAGAGATTGCATATATCTGCCCAGTTGCATGTCGGAAGTATTTGTTCCCCTCTTCTCCAAATTTCCAAAACTCGGGTTCATGGTATTTGACATCCCTTAAGATGCGAAACAAAAGTGAAACATAAATACAAAACCACAATGAGGGGCATAGAAGAAGGATAGCCAGAAGCACAGTGGACTTACTTTCTAGAAAGGACAGGTCCAGATTTCATACATCCAATGTAGACCCTGGGTTTTGATCGGTGACGAGCAAGGGTTGTTGCCAGGACACCTAAACAGCAACACATGTTAGAATATTGAGGCTCATTTGTGAGAGAAATGGGGCAGAGGAAGTAGGTAAAGAAAATAAAATGGCCAGGAAAAACAAGAAATCCATAATCCTGAGATAGCATGTACCTAAATTAACATGGACATCATCATCCACCTTGACATAGAAATCAGCATCCCATCTTGCAACTGCGGTAGAAAAGAAAATCTTTGTTTTTGCAGACAGTTCGTGATAACCTTCAACATGTTCCTACAACATAATGAAAAATCAAATATCACACTCCAATCAGATTATCCAATGTTTTCTCACACTCTTTTTTTATTAACAATGATCTGCCTTACCAGGCGAAGAAAGTCTTTGTGCTGAGCTTCTTCGGAATCAATAGCTCGATCTAGAATACTGTTGGAAGTTGCACTGAGACAACAATAGCAATATCTCCCATGTTAGCAACGTTAAGTAGCAACCCATATATAAATATTTCATCTTTCACTTAGGATAATGTACATGTAAATTAAAATGTTTCTTGGCAAGGTAACAATAGCCATCCCTTCACAAAGAGTGAAGAGTAAAAGGGGAACAATTACTATGACGTGTGCACAGGTAATAATAACCAAACTTCCAAAACTCAGTTTTTATACTAAAATGTGCTTCTTATAGATAAAATATTATGAAGTAGATTTTAGTCTGTGGCGCTATACTAATAAATTTGGTGAAATTGATAAAAATATTAATATTTCATATTGACTCAACATGGAAATTAATATTAGTTTCATAAGTTTCCTTTTCAATCTCACATGTATGGGCAGTACAACTGTTACAATATATGAAACATATCTCATAATATTAATCTTTTATCTTAGAATATTTTAGAGCAACTTAGATTATTTCTTAGGAATAATTTTCCTATTTCCTAGGTTTTCATATTTCCTTATCATCTCACTATGTGTCTCCTAATTTAGCAAATATTTTGATTAGTATAAAAAAGGATTGGCGTGTTATCAACACAGAAGACATCATAAGATAAAAGTCAATACAATCTCAATGTATTTAATTTTAATTCTCTAATTAAAAACTGCATTGGGGAAAGCATCACTGCTGACAACCTCTTGTATCCATTAATGTGAGCATCATATCCTCCTCCTATATCATACAGAATATAAACAAAAGATAAACTCGTGGGAGATTCAACTAAATTACTTGATGAAAATCATGGAGCAAAAAGGACCCATGGTTAACCCCATACTCTAGCTTAGGATGGTCGTAACCCAGTATTTTAAAAACATGCTACCTAATAGTCTAATACCATTTTAAGTGGTAAATTTGATTATGTTTATGCTTTAGGCACAATACAGGCTATAAAGGAAACGGAATAGGAAATGATCGAAGAAAACAAGTCGATATTTTCAATGAGTATTCATGTTAAGAGAGAAATTAAGCAATAATATGATTCAAACTTCAAAGGAAGGGACAACTTGAACTAGATATGTTGCAAGAGTCTTTGACTAACAAGGGGTTGCGGAGGGGACAATTGACATTAGAAGCCACTTTGTAGTCAATCATAGTTCTTTAAGGTAACTAGGTAAGCACTCAAAATGTTGATTACGCATAATGACCATTTGAAAGGTGCCCATTTTTTTAATCTAGCAGTTAGATAGTAATGTTAACAGAGACAACCTTGTTCTGGTAAACAAACAAGAACGATCGTTTTGTGTTGTTACATTAACTCAAATAATAACACTAATGTCCCATTATTTTCTAGAGGTGTTATTATAATTCTCTCTTGGTTCACACCAAACACTGTCTTGATAATTTCACGCAGTTGACCAAACCGGAATTACCTGTGGCCAATCATGAACCTGATAACAATTCCTTTCTCCCTTTCCAACTGAAGAAGTTGTTCACCTGATACCAAACGCAACATTTTAGAAATGAATTAGGGCAACTACCCCCTTAAAAATAGGCGTTATGAATATGGTTCCATTTTAGAAATTTTTGTGCCTTTATAGTTGACTCCTAAAAACAGATTTTTTTCTTACCTTGAGGCATCCAAGTCTCTCTAACTGAATCACGCCTCTTCCTGCTACTGAAAGCCGTGTTTATGCCAATCACTATAAATGCTTTCTTCCTTTGAGCACCTTCCTCGGAAGTGGTGGTTGAAGTATTCGAATCAGAGATCCCACTTTCACGAGAACTCCTAGCCGCTGCTAGCTCCATCTGAAGCATGGAAACTTGTTTGTCTAAAGCTCTGGCATGCCTCCCAAGAAATTTAAAGAAACATCAATAATTAGAAAACAAAAAAAAATTAACTTCAAACAAATCTGAAGAAATTGAAACAGAATCTAGGCGGCACTCACTGGATGGCTTCATGGGTCTTCTGTAACTCGCTCACTGCATCCTTGGGCTGCATCTGATGGGAAAGAAACAAAAAGATTTCAAAAACCAAACCAAAGCAAAACGAAACTTTGCTGTGAAAAACCTTACAGGAAACAGAAGAACAGAAGCATACCTTCTTGGTCTCGCAGTCCCCTGAGATCACTTGCAGCTGTTGGTCCCGCTGATGCTGCGCAATAAGCATCCCGTTTGATTCAGGTGGGTCCCACATCCTGCAGTCAAACAAATTCCCAGGATCGGACCATGATGTTTAACTTCTCATAAAACAAGCCCCACCAACCAAAGTTTACATCTTCACAGCTTAAAACAATTAAAGGGGAGAGTTCAAGAGAGATACCTGCTTGTGATGAGCATACCAAGAATGAAGGAAAAGACAGAGAAAATGGGAATCCATGATGCAGAGATTTTGGTAAAGGTGCGGGTCTTCATGTTGAAAAATTGGTGTTTGAAAGGAAAAGTTTGCTGGGAATGAAGAATGTGAAGGGAGGGAGGAATGGGTCTAACGAGAAGAGAAAGAGGTAGGAAGTTGCAACGCAGATACGATTATTTATGTGGAAAAAGAGGTTAATATATAGAAAGGTTACAAGATTTGGAATTTAACCGTGTTGTAAATAAATAGTGACGACTGTTAAAGCAGTTACAGTAGCGTGATGCTCCAATGTGTCGAATACAATAGATATCCTCTGTGTTGGTGTCAAATGTTTGGCAGGTAATGTTACAATGTGGGTGTCTCGTAAGATACGGCGTCTACTGTCTCGCAAGTCAAACCTAGAATTTAAATCTCTGCTCATCTGGAATAAATGTCATTAGGTCTACTATATGGTTTTTAACATTTTTTTCATACCACATCTAAGTTAAATATTTTTTTTATAAATTATATATATATATATATATGTGTATGCTATTTATGAATTTTGGATTTGAAGATAAATAGTATTGCTAAATCACCAAATAAAAAATAACTTATATATGGAAAATTGTTAATTATTCTTTAATGTGTTTTTCCGTATATTTTTTATTGATTGAAATTTATCAAAACCTATAAAATTAAAATATATTAAATAAAGAATGAAACTCACTCAAATTTAATAAATTTAATCAAATAATAAAAATATGTTTATAATGGATAGAATTTTTTACAATAGATAAAATAATTAACATATGCATCACAATGATGGTTATAAAATATCTAAATTCATATTTTTCGTGAAGAAAATGCGTGTGCTGATAAGTTTACTAATTTATAATTTTTTCATAGAGAATCTTTTTTTTGGTATAATAGGTTTCCACCTTGTCTGTTCTTATAATTCTTTATGAATAGGTATAGTCTATCTATGTATCGTTTTTGTTAACATATGGGTTTTGGTCTAGTCTCCTGTATTTTTGTATTTTCTTTCTTTTTTCTTTTATTTAATAATACTTTTTTCATGTGATGGTAAATGATTGTTGTTACTTGATGTGTCAGCCTAGCTGAGATCTTAAGTTGCATAGTGATACCTAACATGAAAACTTTTATTTAAAAAAAGTTAAATATAATTAAAATTTAGATGGGTTTACAAAAATAAATATTGTTAAATATAATTGAAAGTAAAATAGTACAAAATACAACCTAACATATGAGATAGACTAGTAGAAAAGAGACAATATGTGCACTTTTATTCAAATTAATTACTAAACATAATATAAAATTGTTACAATAACATCAAACAAATTATTTGTCTTTTCAAAAGTTATCAAAGAATTACCTCAAAAGTTTTTAGCTCACAAAAGATTTATATTTAACTCCAATACTTTCAGGAAGGCACCACAATAATTAAGACTCAACAACTTTTGAAGATGAATATTGAGTAAATTTATGAGATTAACACTTGAAGCATGATCAAAGTCTACTATATTCACAATAATTTACATGAAATTGAGATATTCACACATCCTACGAAGTGTTGTGTAGGAATTTCTTAAGCATGGGTTATTAATTTGAATATCTCATTATCAACACAAATCTCCACATTTCAAGAACAAGAACAATATACCATATTATTAAAGTATTAATCAAGTTTTGAAAGTATGATTTAATATAATTTTAAGACTTTTTTTTAGATTGTAAGATCATTTATATGATATCGTCTAGCAATACAAAACAACATAACATATTTATATTGGTTCATTCACAATTTTTTTTATCTACGTTCAGTTCTCATTCTAAGTTAAAACTTAAGAGGTTTTTGCTAATAATTTTTTTTTATTACAAACAAATACACAAGTCATCTCTAGTCATCACGGGTACATAAATAACTTTTTGTTGTCTATTTTTAATCTTCCCCTTTAGATTAAGAACTTTAGTATTTTAATTGTCACTTATAATTACGAAACAAATAGCATTTGATCAAATGAAAATTACTATTAGAGAGCAAATAAGTATATGACTTCTTCACATATTAGTAACTTATGATCAAGAGTTTTTACATCCAACGTCAGAGGACTATAATTGATAATATACATTGATATTTATTGATGTTTGATTTTCTAATGACTTGTAAAGCCTAATCCAAAATAAAATATATGTTATATAATTTATCCAGTTCTTATTAATTTGAACGTCGAATAATCTCCTTTAAGTGAATCTTCTTTTACATGTTATCAACAACTATGATCAATACTCATAATACAAATTTAGTTTTAAAGGAATACTAATTTATCCACCTCAATAGAATCACACATCTTTTCAATAAAAACATAACTTCATTAAGATTTAAATATAAATTAACGATATACGATAAGTAATACTTTGTGATTATTCCACACATTTATTAATACATGAAATCCAAGTTCTTACTTATTTTAATTATGGTTAATATATAAAATACATTTCAATAATTCACTATACTCTGTTACTTATTTTACTGATAATATTTAATAAAATATAACAAATGATTATTCTTTAATATTTGATCTATCATTGAAATAAAAAAGTATTTATAAAAAGATAGAAAAATAAAGAATATGTCCAATGGGTTAACTAATTTGTATTTTTTTTATAAATTGTGAGGTTAGATATCACTATGAAATTTGAAATATCTGTACTTTCATTAACAACCATCATCTACCATCATATACAAAAAATTAAAAAATTAAAAAAAAATTATATATTAATAAAAACAATACATATATAGACTATGTCTATTTATAAAAAAATTTAATATTTAAACAATATATATTATTACCTATCAAAATTGTTAGCATTTTTAAATAACACTTCTTCTGTTGACTTAAACAACACAACATCCAAAATAATTTAGAATAGTATGTCAGAAAAATAGGATTTCTATTTCTCTGTGTTATGAGCAAAATTGAGACTTTGAGACCAAAATGAATGAAATTAAATGTGATGTGCTGGGACTAAGTGTACTTGTGTTAGGTTACCTCTTTGAAGTTGTTAAAGTAAAAGTATGGTAGAATTGATAAGAGAATTTTTTTCATCTACAGTGAAAGTATTTGAAAAGTAGAATAATTTTTGTTCAGCATTTATTATTCTTTAATGCAGGGAACGAAGTGATTTTTTTTTCTTCTATTTATGACGAAAGTCATTAAATAGTAGAATATGATTATTATAAGTGGTCATAGTATTTTTTTTTCCTCTAAATATTTATCGTAGATATTTAAAATAGATTTTTTTTTTTGCATTGATTCATGCTAGATATTTAAACTTTGTATATGTTTGATTAAGTGGAAAAGGACAGAGAAATACAATATAATTATTAACCATCCTATATTAAGAAATTATTGTTGTTTCATTTGCACATGAAAATCAGGTGTTTTCTATTATCTAAACTAAATTGTTATTTTGATCCAGTAAATTTAAATTTCAAGAGTAGAAATTTTACGTTAACTAAGAATAAAATTAATCCATAATATATAAATAGATATGAATATTATTTATAAACTGATTTTATAATATTAAATTAAACATGAAATTTAATTTTCAATATGTAATTGAACTATATACTAACCTTTATTATTCTTTGATTTGATTATCTAATATTGCGCAATACTTCTCTTCATCATATAGACCTAGAAACATTACTATGTACAAGTTGTAGATTTTGTTTTTGCTTTTTTTTATTTTATTTCGTTATATATGTTTAATGTTGCAAGAGAATACTATAGAACGAAAAATAATATTTTGAAAGCCAATGATAGAAAAGTAATCATGTGAAAATTTAATATATTGATTGCCTTTCTGTATTTTTTAAATTAAAAATATTAGTATATATTATTATAATATCAAAAAAAGTTTTGAAGTGGATGTATTTTTGTTTGAAGGGTATTAAAAAGATTTAAATAAATAATTGATTTTCTGAGAAACTGTTTCATTTTACTTGAGTTAATATGCTATGCAACAAAGTAGAGTGAACTAGTTCATCTTGACTCTTTTTTTTTAAAGTATTATTTGGTATTTAAATTTAAAATTCCTATTATGCAACTTTATTATTTGGTTTATGATTGTTAATTTATTTCACAATTTAATTTTCTAATACTAATAGGAAATATATTAAAATAATTAGGCTAAGTTATTAAAATATTTTAATTTATTTAACTAAATTTATTCATTTTTAATTTTGTATAAAATAATTTTTAAATACATGTTTTAAGTCCAATTTACAAAGAAAATGCTCTTTAGGCCAACTGTATGAAATATATGTAACAATGTTTTTTGTTACCATTTTTTTTTAAACACGAGTTCTAAACATGGTATTTTTTTTAATAATATTTTTTTCATTGGTAAAGAATGGTTGTTATTTTAAGAGGTGTTAGTCTAACTGAGATATTAAGTTGTATAGTAATATTTACCGTGAAATTTTTTATTTTAAAATTTTAATTAAAATCTGTTGTATACTAATAATGTATTATTTTAAAATTAAGTTCTTAAAGAAATTAATTAGTGTAGTAAATGTGAATTGATTTTTTTCCATTCACTCAGTTATCAATTCGCATGTTATAGTAAGACATTAATTTTTATTAATAAAAAAAAGTATACTATCAATTAATAAGAAACTGTCCTTCTTAGTATAAGTTAAAGTACTTATTCTATAATTAATAAATTTATATGAATAATTTTTAGCTTTACTTGATTAAAACAAACACTTCAAATGATTCATGGTCTGAATGGTTTCTGGTTTGATTTTTATCATATCTTTAACTACAAATTGCTTTCCATGATCACAATAATTTATTAGTATTGTTAGTCCAATTTTTAACAGTTAGTATTATAGAAATATGAAAATATACAAGACCTATTAAATTAGTCTATCACAGAGTTTGAGTTATTTACTCAGTACTCTAAATTTAAAACTTATTATTATTGTAAAATAAATAAATGTAAAATAGAACTAATTGAGAGTGTTTATATTTTGACTGAGTATACAACAAAAAAAACTGTATTTTTCTATTATATAGGGACAAACCACAACATAAAGGGAAGAGTACAGTGTCACCAAACAATGCAACTTTAACTCTAAATCAATAAATAATAGTAACTAAATATGCATATCTAGATATGAACACTCTAATTTCCTATTTAATTTCTAATCATTGTTTTTCTGTAACTAAAACTTTCTTTAACTTGGTTTATAATAACTATATAAAACATTTCATCTTTATTTGGATGGATTCAAATTCAACCAAACCAATTGTTATATGCTAGAATTTTATAAATATATTGTTGATATTGAAAGGATTAATCAATTAAAAATTAAAATCTTAACAATTAATTTTCTATATTGTTTTTTTAATAATTAAAATAGTCAATAATATTTTATTTTTTGAATTAATTTTTATTAAAAAATTATAATACATATCAAACAAAACAAAACAAAAATTTTATCACTCTCACTAACACATCAATGACCGAAGCAAAATAACACCTTTACTATTGGCTATTGTTGAGGATATTCAAAACAAACATTCAAGTTTGTCTTCGTTTTTTCTATATATTTGGGTTTCAGTACACAACTAATAAAAAGTAGTTAAATATTACAAATTGAAATTTGAAAAGTTAGTGATTTGAGTTAACACTATCGGACATGCTTATTAAATCGTGTGTTCACACATATTAAATACCGATATTTATAGTACACGTATCAGTGAAGTAACAAATTTAAAAATATTTATTAAATTTTTGATATTTTAGCACGATTTTAACACAAATTTAAAAAGAATAAATACATTAATTTTTTAAAAAGTTATTTTTTTAATAATATTTTTTTCATGTGATAACAAATGATTGTTGTTACTTGAGGTGTCAGCGTGAGATGTCAAGTAACATAGTGATGTCTAACATGAAAACTTTTTATATAAAAAATAAATTATTGTATAAATTTATATTATAATTATAAAAATAAGGAAGAAATCCTTTTGAATTAGCGTGAAACATATTTCTGTTAAAAAAAACTGAAACATACTTATACACATAAATCTAAATTTTTATTGTTAATTTATATAATTTGTGTATAAATTTAAATTTTTATTGCTAATTTATATAATTCATAATTATGTAATATATATATCTATGTCCGTATCCTACATTTTAGATATTATACATATCTCCATCATATCAGTGTCGTGTATGTCGTGTATGGTACCAACTCTTAAACTGATTTTTAAGTAAAATATAAACACATTAATTAAAAAAAATAATGTATAATTTTATAAGCCAAAACTAATACTATGAATAATCATTTATAAAAATATTATAATCTAGTATACTAAAAGAAAATAACTTTTTATAATTAAATTAATAGAATTAAATATTTTGTTTTGAATATGAGAGGATGTGAATATCTACCTACAGAGGAATTTGAAATGTAATGTAACAGAAATCTGTGTTCTTCTAGTAGTTGGTTATTGGTCTGTTATAGGGTAGGGATACTAGTTGTTATTATTCTAACCAGAATTTTAAAAATATAATATATAAGAGAATCTCTACCTATTTTTCCGTTATATAGGGGCAAAAACATTTTACACTAACAACTTTGATAAAGTAGTTGCCTGAATGAGGGAAATAACAACAACTTTATTATTCTAAGACCACAAGAAATATAAAAGGGCATTTTACAAAAAAGTGAAATTCACCTTGGTACAAAATGTTTTTGGTATAACTAATTAATACTAAATAAAATTAGCAACTTAATGACAATATTTTTTTTATCTTAAACAGTACAATATTAAATGAAGTAAGAGATGGAGATGAAGAAACAGAAAGAGAAGTAGCATTAAATAATTAATAAAATATTGATGGAATTAGAGATAAATTGAGATTGTGGTGAGTCTGTTATAAATAGAGAGGGGTAAAATAGTAAATGCAAAAGGGTATAGGAATTTCAGGAGACATAATAGTTGAAAGATTGAGGAGATGAGTCTATCTTTCAGTTAGTGTTATCTTTCCGTCACAGACAGTGGTTCACTAGCACTATAAAAACAACACTCCCATTGGATTCCGTATCGTATGTTCCAAAACCCTAAGCAAACCCTCTTAATGTTCTGTATTGGGTGAGGAATTCTGAATTCTGAATTTTTTAATTTTGAATCCGTGAGTGAACAATGCCTCGGCAACCGCCACCACCACCGCCGCAGCAGCCCGGGGCTTTGGAAGCGGCGGTATGGCAAGCCTGCGCAGGACCGTCTGTGGAAATCCCCAAGCCAAATTCTATGGTTTACTACTTCGCTCAGGGACACTTTGATCAAGCCTCTTCGCCTCCGCGAAACGTCTCCTCTGCGGTTCTGGCCAGACCCTTCGTTACCTGCAACGTGGTCGCTGTTCGATTTCTTGCCGATCCTCTCACCGATGAGGTTTTCGCAAAGATGGTTCTCCAACCTGTTGCTAATGTCTTCGCTGCTGCTGCTGCTCCCCTTCATAATCATGCTGCTGCTCCCCCGCAAAAAGATGACAAAGAGGTTGTTTCGTTCGCCAAGATTCTCACGCCGTCTGATGCCAACAACGGCGGGGGCTTCTCCGTGCCCAGGTTTTGCGCGGACTCCATCTTCCCGCCGCTGGACTACGACGAGGACCCGCCCGTGCAGAACCTCTCCGTCACTGACGTGCACGGCTTCACCTGGGAGTTCCGCCACATTTTCCGTGGGACGCCGCGCCGCCACCTGCTTACCACCGGCTGGAGCACGTTCGTCAACAACAAGAAGCTTGTCGCCGGGGACTCCGTCTTGTTCATGAAGACCGCCGACAAGCGTTTGTTAGTTGGAATTCGCCGCGCCACGCGCTTTGCTCCGGGAAGGGGCAGCTGCGTAAAACTCAGGTTAATTGAGGAGGAGGAGGAGGAAGAGGAGGAAAAAGAAGAGGTGAGAGGGGTTTTCTCGAGGGACGGGAAGGGGAAGCTGTCGGCTAAGGAGGTTGTGGAGGCGGCGGAGTTGGCGGTGCGGAACATGCAGTTTGAGGTTGTTTATTACCCCAAGGCTGGTTGGTCCGAGTTCGTAGTGAAGACTGAAGTGGTGGATGCAGCGATGAGGATTGCATGGAGAGATGGAATGAGAGTGAAGATGTCTGTGGAGACCGATGATTCCTCCAGGACGACGTGGTTTCAGGGTACGGTCTCTGCTGTTTCATATCAGGAGAATGGCCAATGGTGCTCTTCTCCTTGGCGCATGCTTCAGGTATAATATATAATGGCCAATTCTTTCTGAATGGCGTGATTTCTTTTGTTTGTCTTTTATGTATGTGTGTGTGTTGGTACTATGTTTAATGAATTTTACTTTCTTGGATAAGTTTTGGTATAAGGATTAGTGGCTTTCAAAGCAGATACGGGTGGAGATGGTAAAATAAAACTTGTGGATGACTTCCACACTGAGTCTTGCTTTCTTTCTTGTTGAATTTTATAAGGAAGGGAGACTAGGATGGATGCGGGTGGGGCTGCATAGTTTTTAATTAGCCAGCCACCGATACTTATCTGCTTAGAACTCTTCATTTGCTCGCAAAAATGTTTGGCTATACCTATACGAGTATGATACAGTTCTTGGTCTGTTCTGGATTCTCTATAACTTTTCATTTATGCATGGATTAAGTTTCTCATTAACATTTGTTAAATGTAGAACTGTACTTTATTCGACAAGAAACTGATGCTGAAAACCCCTAATTGTACCATTTCATTCTCCTAGTTGGATAGGGGTCGGTTTTTGTTGTAGTAGTGTGAAACTTATACTTTACTTATCTTATAAAGGATTTTTCCCGAGAATGATTTTGTGGTTTATGGTTCTATCAATGTATATAATGTTGCTTTCATTGGAATGCGGGCAATGAAAAATATAATCACCTTATTTGCTGGTAAAATATAAGAACAGAAGACTGATACACGTTCTTTGGGGCATAAAAGCATTGGAGAAGGTTCGATGCGGCTTATATTTATCATTTTAGGTAATGTATGTTAAATGCATGACGAGATTGAATTGGGAAAATGGCAGTATAATTACTCTGGTTGTCTGCTATTTCGAGGTGACATTTTTTGTTGTCTTGCCTTTGTCTGTTCTGCCTGTTGAATTTCTACACATTTGTCTAGATGTTTTACGTTGCTGGGTTTAATTCATAAGTCGTGGGTGGGTTAGATGAGGTAGGATTCGCAAAACTTTATCAAACCAATGGATAGTATTTTTCTTTTGTTTCCAAACTGTTTTCAGTTTGGATAAAGTCTTTGTCACAATTTCTATCAGAAGATCAATTAATATATGTTTCCTTTTTGGGATATACTATATGTCGGTCTTGATTATACTTGCCATGTCAAATTCTCAACAAATGTCACTGGGATGCTCTCTGTTCATGCATGTATCTAACTGCCTTTTCACTTTTGCATGGAACAATTGTAATTAGAGTTTGACTGCCCTTAATTTCTAATGTGTAGTCTCGGATACCGTAACAAAAAACTTTTTTATTGAAAGAAACTATTTGTCAAATAAGTTGTACTTCAAGAAGTTATTTTCTCTCTCAAATGACTGATACTGCTATTTATCATAGGTTACATGGGATGAACCTGAAGGGTTGCAGAATGCAAAGTGGGTTAGCCCTTGGCAGGTAGAACTTGTTTCCACCACACCTGCCCTTCATTCAGCATTCCCCTCACCAAAAAGGCTTAGAACTGCTAATGGTTCTTGGGTGTATGCTAATGGAGAGGGAGACCTCTTTTCTATGACCGGATTCACTAATCCAGCAATGGGACACCTGAATCAAGCGTTGTGGAGTTATAGTACTTTTCCTGCTGGCATGCAGGGAGCCAGGCATGATGTATTTTCTGCATCAAGTTTTTCCAGTTATCCAAGGGACATGTCTCATCTGGGTATGTGTAATTCCTTTGGGAACAGCACATTTTCAAGGCTGAATAATTTGTCCATAGAACCATCCCCTGATAGCCGTAGCAGTTTGCATTCCTGTGTCATAGAGACTGTTGGGAATCACAAAAGCAACTCAACAAAACCGGTGTCTGATTCATTTCAGCTATTTGGTGCAGTCATTCGGAAAGAACAACCTGTTCAAAGTAGTTTGACAGGCACTGGTTGCGCTAGCACAGGAGATAAAAAAGCCTTGGAATATAAGGGTTCTTACTTGTGAAAGTGACTGTGACTATACGATACATATAAGTAGCTGTACAGGTATGCATATATCCTAGTAAATTGAATTTCTTACTGCCAACAATTACAAATCAGCTACTGATGCTTTATTGACATTTTTGTGCTGAAAATATGGATTATGTAGCTCAGTTACATGTATTCTGTTTTTTATAATGTTGTTTGAATGTACAACTTGTATAATTTGAAGGATTGTTCCGTCCAAGTGCCTAGTACATATATATAGTCCCCCCAAATAAGTGTGAAACATTTATTATTTTGCTATTTTTAGTTTATTTGGTGTGTTTTTAATTATATATTTTTCTTCTTATAAATTCGCCTTAGTATATTCATGATATTGAACCCAGACACTTGCATCATTCATACCAAATGTACAGAGTCAAAATAATAATCTATGATTTAATACTATTGCAGTAAGGTGGGAAACCATAATGTGAATTTTCTCTTCCTTATTTAGATTATGGTATTTTTAAATTAAATTATTAGATGTTATTGCAACATGGAAGGTTGGTGAGTGATTTAAATTCCCAATGTCAACATGTTTGCTGACTGTTAAAAAGAAGCTGTTAATCCATGTTGAAGTTAAGATTAAGTTATCTAAATCATTTGAAGACCAACTGATTAGGTGGATATTGATAGCTATGTCTTTTGAAACCAGCATAAATAATAATAAAATAGAAAAACATTAGAGGAATGTTTGTTTTGATTATCATAAAATTTGTTGGGAGGGGATAAAAGGTGTGGGGACTTCTTTATAACATGAAAATTTGGCATAATCTTTATATTATTTGAATAGTTTACCCTGGTTAGTTTGATGTAATTGAAAAGCATGTAAATGTTTTTTTACTAACTTTGGTGGTTGCTATTCATCCAGGTAGGAACTTCTTCCCAGCTGGAAGCTGACCACCCTTCTGAACCTGGACTAAGCAATACTTCAAAAACAAATCCTTTATATCTCACAATTTATGTCATTTTTTTTTTCTTACTGCACAATTTATGATATTTCTGAATACTATTTTTCTTTTTATTTGGACAAATGATTCTTTTGTTAGTTTACTGCTTTATTTGATGTCTCCATTTTTACATATCTTATACGCAATTGATTTTGATCCTCATTAATGAGATTAGATTCAATTAAATTCTTCTACTGAGGGGTAACTGATTTTTTATAATGAATCTGGTATGACCAAAATTATTAAATAATGTTAATATTGAAAGTAATAATAATATAACTATTAATTAATTAATTTTATTTCTATTAATTAAATATTTCTTTGAAATATTAACTTATTAAAACTTTTAAATATAAAATATTTCAAAATATTTTTAATTGATCTAGTCCCATCCAATAGAAGGTGAGTACAATTAGATCTAAATCATGCCCAAATACTCATTCTTAATATCTTAAAGGGATTTTAAAATTCACGAGTAACATCTTGGCAGTGAAAAGAAGAACTTTTTGTAGCTAAAAGAATTTTGTTTACTTTTTTTTTATCATCTAAAAAGTAAATTTTGGAAAACACTTAAACAAAATCAGATAACGAAAGATCTAAAAAGTATTTGTATACCGATTTGTTTTCTCTACTAAAACTACATTATCAATTATTCACAAATACACCAAATCACACCAGTTTTTTATATGTATTTTTAGTTACAAGTATTTTTTTAGAAACTCAAGTGTATTTTTAATTGTTTCTTTAAATAATATTTTAAGTATTTGTATTCATACAAACTTTTCAAATTCTTAACACACTTCCAAATATTTGAGAAAATCGTTTTAGACAATTCCTATATATGGAGAGGTGAATTTATAAGATAAGTTTTGTCTAAGTGTTCTCAAAAGATAGACTAAACTTAGATTGAAGGTATTAGAAAGAGAATGGGATTGTTTGTTTTGTTTTTTTCACTATATAAACTCCATGAAAGTTATAATAATTAGAGGTTTCTTTCACTAACTTCATTAGTTTTTTTTTTTAAACTATGCACGGAGAGAAAACTATCATACTATATTATACAAAATTGAATATATTTCATCAACTTAATTATAGATAAAATAAAGTTTGTTTGTCTTTTTAAAGGTGATACTAAATTTGGCTATAGACAATGTGACTTTTTACAATATTTTTTTTACGTTTTTTATTTTTATATTCTATACATTTTTGTATTGGATTATCTTTTCTTTTTATATTATAATGTTAGATTCACTCAAGCATATTTTTACGAAGATCTAACGTATTGAAATATCATTCATGCATAACCATAAATCAGAAGAGGAAAGGAAGAAACAATTATAAAGGAAGACAGAAAAAAACCATCTTATTAAAACATAGAGCAATCCTCTGCTTATATCACAATCATGAGAAACAAAACTAAATATTTATAATATATATTATTACATATCTCACAACAAATAAATATATAATTATAATTATTGTAAAAAAATTCACCTTAAAAATTAGTTTGTGTGCATGAATTATATTTAAAGTCTTTCTATGGAATAAGTGACTCTCTTGTAAATAACAATAACTCATAATATATTGTAGGTACTCCTTTTTTTTTTTAATAATCCTTGCTTGTATTAATATTAATTAACACAAAATGTTGCTATAAATAACTTCAAAAAAATTAAAATAAAATTTTAAAAAGAAACTAAAACTGATTTTAGTGATGACATAAACACTAACAAATTATTAACTTAATTTTTAAAAAAATGAATGTGACAAGACAGTAAAAATAGAACAATGATACTTGGTTTGAACAAATACACATCCTAGAACATTCCAGAACGCACGAACAGAAAGTATCTGTGTCTTGTTACCCTCTGACGAGCACAAGAGAAGAGAAGCAATCAATGGCTACCTTTCTCTCCAATCAATCTCTGTTGGCTTCTTGTCCATGTTCTACTCCCTTCTCTTCTAAGCCCTTTCAAACCCTAAAACCCAAAATCATATCTTTTCCATTTCGGGGGTTTCCACGCCCTCTAAATTCCTCTCTCAATCGAAGAACCCCATTAAAGTATTCTCAAGATTCCCCTCCAACTGTACGCTCTCACTCGTTCAAATCTTACAATTTTTCATTTTTTGATAATTAGTTATTCTAATTTACTGCATATTGGATTTGTCACGAGTACTGTTCTCCTTGCTACTTTGTCATAATAGGATTAGAGGAGTGCTATCACACACATCCTCACACACCATTATGTTGTTTCACATTATTAATCACCAGGGAGTCATTAAATTAAACGTGAGATTCTGCATTTTCTTTTTTGTAATTTCTAGTAATTTTCATATAGTAAGAAAATTGCATTAAAGAAATGTGAAATGTGTTGCTAGCATTTCTGATAGTCTTCATAGATATTGAATCCTCAATGTTTCAATTTTGCCTTCTTGTACCTCTGATACTTAGTCTCTTGCACTATCGATTGCAGGAGGGTATCCTAGTACAAAATAAAAATAAAAATAAAAATAAAAATAGAACAATAGTTTACTTAAAATTTACCCATTTTATTTTATTTTTATACATATTGTTCTTACACTTCAGAACTTCGTGATGTTTGATTATTTTAAGGTGCAGTAGTTTATTTTTGTTTCACTTGTTAAAGATCCTATATTTTATATTTATGTACCTAACCTAGTCAAATTCTTTTTCTCTTGTCCTTCATAGAGAAATGATGAGACAGGTGAGACCCGGAAAGATTTAAGAGGGATAGACGGTGATGAAGATAAAAAGCCATTACCCAGTTTAATGGTCCTCCTTGAAGCATTCAAGGAAGCCTTTTTTAATGGTGATGAAAATGTTGTTGCTCTGATTGAAGAGAAAATATATTCAGAACTAAATAGAAAAAATAAATTGATTCAGAAAGTATCAAGTTTATCAGCAGACAAAGCTACTTCCAAGGATAGCTATTTTCGATTACAAGCTGATTTTGACAATTTTAGGAAAAGGTTTGACAAAGAAAGACTTAGCATCCAATCTGATGCCCAACAAGAACTCATCGAAAAGCTTTTGTTGATGGTGGACAGTTTTGAGAAAACAAAACAACATATTAAAGCAGCAACAGAGAAAGAGAAGAAAATTGATGTTAGCTATCAAGGCATTTACAAGCAATTTGTAGAGATTCTGAGGAGTCATCATGTTTCAGTGGTAGCAACAGTGGGCAAGCCGTTTAATCCCTTGGTAAGTAATATTTACAAACACCTTTGGTCTTGTGTGCGAAATTTCTTTCCTTTTGTTCTGAGTTGGTACTTGGCTGTGTAATCCAACAAATGTTATCACTACTCTATAGAAAATAATTTGAGTACAATGGTGCGTAGGGTTGAATTTACTACATCGACTGAAGAAAATTATTTCTATTATGAAATTAGTGCAATTAATGAAGCAAAGGGACTTTGAGTAGGAAATGAAATTAGCTAAAATAATAATTAAAGCAATGTGCAGAACAATGTAAATGATGAAATTCAATAATATAATCTTAACATTGATTCTTAAGATTGATCTTAAACAGTTTTAAATGGCAATCTATGGTGGCATAGTTGTGTGGGCTGCTGCACCAAACCAAAGGCTGAATAACAGCCTCAGCTGCCGGGACAGCAATACTGTGTGTTTATTCCCAAAAGGCCACTGAATAGAGACGTTAGAGCTTGTTTGATTGGGGGGGGGGGGGGGGGTTTTTTTTTGGGGGTTTTTTTTTTAAAAAAAGAAAAAGGTAAAGCGGTGTTGTTGAAAAAAAAAAAAAAGATTGTGGTTTTTGAGGGTTTAAATATATTTTTTTTTTCTT
>Ga0123342_1002608_pt1 | contig 29775 bp, 11 predicted proteins | sample Turbeawhitnodule_FD_89960 | JGI IMG/M metagenome (GOLD analysis project Ga0123342, IMG submission 89960) | Root nodule microbial communities of legume samples collected from Mexico - Turtle bean Mexico white nodule | ecosystem: Host-associated > Plants > Roots > Nodule | place: Mexico: Nepantla... | reverse complement strand
TTCATTTCAGATTGAGTCAAGAGGGTTAAAGAAACACGAGAGAATAAATATTGTCGCTCCATTATTGAATGTTTGATAAATACAAACTTCAGAACCAAATACAAAACTTACCTTAGTGGTGTAAACTTTGTCACCATTATCGTTTATGTAAAACTGAAGATACATTGTCACTGATAACTTAACAAAAACCGAATCAGATAACAATATATCTGTTTATTTTATTTGACTTGGTGGTGTGGTGGAGTACATGATATCTGGCCATGCATTCATGATCTAATGGTTGAAATTGAGTTTTGACATGTAAAAAGTTGAAGGTTTGGTGCAGTTGCGTAGAGAAAATCCAAAGTTGATAAGATTCTTCTAGTTGATAAGATAAAGACATAAAGACATAGTCGTGTGTCAGGGTTGGTGTGAGTAATAATAATAAGGGTAATAATATATAGTGAACCAATATTATTATTTTTAATATTTATTTTATAGTCTTCATATTATTTAATTTTAAATTTATTTTTATATATATATTTATTTTAAAATCTATTATATCAAAAGTTATATACAGTGTTGAAAGTATCATTTTCTTAATATTTATAAAAGAATAGTGTAGGGTAAGGTCCATCACAAGTCCTATTCCTATGATCTTCTTTCTCTACACATCAATATATATTTAGATGTGGTTAACCTAACCTAACAACTTGGTGATTCATTTCACACAGAGAAAAAGGGAAAGGGAGAAGAGCTTAAGGAAGTGATGGGAGATGGGTGGGTTGGTAAAACATAAGAGAATGAATATTTCTCACTCTGTTTTGCCGATTCCACCCATTCCTATGATTTCCTTTGCTTCCTCTCTTTCCACTCTCCTCTCACCTTCTCTTCCTTCTTTCTCCCTCTCTCCCTGGTAAGCTCTGTTTTCTTCAGATCTCTGCTTTTACCAACCTTAATCTCTCTATCATCTCACTGTTTCTTCTTTTTTGTTCTTCTACATCTTCAAGGTTTAACAGATTATATAAACTATTTCTAGCAGATGCATGTGTTCTTTCTGATGCATGAACAGGTTTAAAGAGAGAAGCTAATTAACTGGATCCAGTTGAATCTTGGATTCATTTGTAGATCCATGAGCACATATGAACATGGACCAATTCAAACTAATTTTACTGTGCATTTTCAACGGATTACCAAGTTATAAGCTTGTTTCAGAATATGAACACTGATTTATGCCATAACTGTTTTCTGTTTGGAACTTCAAAATTATGAGTACACTGTAAAATATTGAAGATAGGTTTTATCTGAATTATATTAAAACGAAATGAATAAATAAATAAATATTAACACATATTATGTGGAATTATAAATCAAGCTAAGCAGAAAACGCATAAGAATTGAAGAAATAATAACTGTCTACGGTAGGTAGAAATCACTTCTACTAGTTTTTCAAAACAAATTATTTAAAAAAATAAAATTAAGCGATTACTTTTCAAAATAATAAGATTAATTGTATATTAAATGATGCTGATAAAAAAAATTATATACTAAATGATATCTTTTGTTAATCGATTCCGATATTAGAAAATATAAAAACAAGTTTATAATTGATGGAGGGCTAAACTTTTGGATTGTTGGATAGAAATGATAAATTGATATCTTGTTAATTAATATTTAAATCATAAATGAGGTGTGAAGATGCTTATCCAAGAGGCCAAATAAAACAGTCTTTTTATCCATTTCTTAATTTTTAAATTTATGTGTATATCTTTTTAATATAGGATTGAAGTTTATATAATTGAAGACAAAGTTTTGAAGCTGACAAAGGAGATTAATAAAAAAAATTGGAAGATTTAAAAAAATAAGAGGTAAATTGGAAAAAAAAAAATATGTTCAGAAAATTGACTTGTAAACAAGAAGAATGTAAATATGAGAAAAATAAAAGTATACATTTTAATTTTCAAAGTGTATGAGTATGGATTGAAGATTAAAAATTAAGGCAATTACAAATTTACAATTAAGTGAAAAATGGAAAATTCATTTTATTTTATGACTATAAATTAAAAAAAAATGAGAAGTATGCAACAACTTATTAACAGAAAATATTTTTATTATTCATATTAACTTTTCCAAATATGTTTCTTAAAATTTACACTTTGAAAAGTTGGAGTGTGTATAATTAAATATAAAACAAAATTTATAGAAAAATATGAATGAATATCTTGAGAAGGTTAGATTATTGACCCTAATACCATAATGAGAAAGATATAGTTATGACAATTATGATAAAAAAAAAAATGTATGAATTAAGAATAATAAAGTGAAGGTGGGTCCTAAAACCTAATTGAAGGCATCATAATTGAGACAAGTAAAACCTAATTTAGTGAGTTTTTATATAAAAGAAAGAAAAGAAAGAAAAAGTTGCATTGAAGATGGTATCAGAGAGAGGGAAGAATGGCATCGAGATTGATGCGTCTTCTGTCTTATTACCGCAAATTCAGTAAAGTGTCATTCACTCAGTCACGTGACATTCACGTGTTTTCGACACTCTCTTTCTCTCTCTCTTACTTTCTCACTGTCTTTATTTAATAATTTTTTTAGTATTATATATTATTAATTAAATAAATTTTCACGATATCTTACGTGAACGTGTCAGACTAAAATTTAATTGCATCAAAACAAAAAATAAGTAAATTGAAAACTGAGTTGAAATTATAGATCTTCTAGATATAAAATTTTAATTTAAAAATAAAATATTAAAATTGTATAATGAAAAGGAGCAAAAATATTTAAAATATTATATGATAAAAAAAAGCAGTTATAAATTTAGTAGTGGCGACGTTAAAAGAAATAAAAATGATAAAGAGACTATATCCTCTGCCGACAACTTTTGTCCTTATCCTGTGTCACGAGTTCCATCATGCTCACAATTTTTTATTCCTCTTTTCTTCTCGCATCATCATCATCATTATTAAAAAACTGTTTCTGTATCAGAATTATTATTGAGAGGCTCTTTTAATTTCATTTGATAGAAGCCATTGAAACGGAAAAAGAGAAAGAAAGATTGAAGAATCGTTGAGAGAGATAGAGAAAGAGAGGAATAGGGAGAGAGAATTGGGGAAGATATGGGTGTGGGGGGATTGGGAAGTAAACCTTATCTTATGGTGTTTCTTCCCTACACCTCCCATACCACTCTTTTCCTCTTTTTCTTCCCCTTCCTTTTCTTTCTGCTGCTTCTTCTTCTCATCTCATCTCATCTGGTAATCTTTTCTCTCCTCTTTCATCTCATCATTTTCATCTAACTTCCAATTTTAAATCATTTATTATTGCTGTTTGCTCAGAACTCTGTAACAAACTATCTACCAGTTTTCAATTTCTTAGATCTAGACAAATTTCGTTCAAGATCTTGGAAAACAAATTACACTAACCTTGTGTAGATCTCGCTAGGCCAAGAAATCCTGTAACTAAAATGGTTGATAGTAACTTGTTAGAAAAGTGTTTGGTAACTGCTCTGAAACTCTTAAAACTGTGATCTCTCTTCAATCAACAAGTCTGGTATTGTCACTTTCTCATAATAAAGGTTTGTTGAAATTTTCTAATCTGAAGTCTCGAATAATTTTCACCATAAAATTAATTTTTGATTCTTTTTTCTAAGCATATGTGTTGAAAGCTACCACTGTTCCCCTCTTCCTTCAATCCTCATCCTTCACCATAAACAATCTCTTGTGGCAACAGATCATTGATTATATTACAGCAGTTGTACCCAAGAAGACCAAAATCAAGAACTCTCAAACCCCTTATCCCTAACCCACCTTTCTCCTTTTCTAAACAAACCTTATCCCTACTATCCCCACCACCCCAAACAAAAATTCAATTCCCATTTACCTAATTTTGTTCCTATTTTTCTTCAAATTTAGATATTTCTTTGTGTTTGATTGTTCCCGAATTTGAAATACTATTTTTCTACTTTTTCTATTTCAAATTATCTAATTTCCTAACGTAAGAGTTGTTCTTTGAAAGGCAACGGTACAATCACGGTATTTTTTTGACCAAATAATGCAAATTCATCGAGATAGGTAAAAAAGCATACTTTCAGCGTAATTAAAAAAGAATAAAAAAACCAAAATCGTACTTATAGACACTTTTTTATAGATAAATTAACAAGTAAAGCATCCTTCTATATATGCTTTTTAAAATAATATAATAAAAATTTAAACTTATGCTTATAAAAATGGTTTCAATAAAAGAATTCTAAATTTTTTCTCAGCTACGATCTCAATTTTAAATGTTTATTCAACTCAAATTCGTATTTAGAAGCAGGTGTTTTTTCCTTTTAAATCTTACCTCTAAACATTATTTACTTTGATGAGTTCTTAAACGCTTATTCATTTACATAATAGTCCAATAAATTAACACTACGTAGAAAGAAAGAAAAAACGCACAATCGATTTGTGATGTTTGGGAAGGATTGTTTTATACTCCTTGGTACAAAACTAATTCTATCACCACACCCTTTAACATTAAACTTTTCATTCAACTTAGAGTAGCATGAACCTCCTCGATGAAGGATTGTTTTATACTACTTTGGTACAAAACCAACTCTATATACCACACCCTTTAATATTAAACTTTTCATTCAACTTAGAGAGCATGAACCTCCTAAAAAGAAAGAGTTTTTTTTTCAAATAGTAATATTTTTTTTAAATGATCACACATCTTAGGTAATGAATCTCATAACACTAGTGTATGATGTTCATTATCAATCTGCACATAAATATTTTTCATATTAAGGATCAACTTGTTGAATTCAGTCATTCACTATTTGCCTTTTTAGTACTAATCTTATATGAGTATAATGTTTACTTCAAATTTGGTTCACTGAGGATTCGTCGTGTACAAGCTCTCAAGTGTAGTTTATCTAAAAAAATTTCTACAAATTTTTAGATAATATTTTAATGAATCAATTCTCATAATTATTGACATAATGTTATTATTTATCAATAGTTCATTTCGACTTTTTTAGATATTTATTGGGAAAAAAATCAAGAAACATAAATTAAAATTGTTTGAGAATTTAAAAAAAAAAATCTTAATTTGATAGTAATCGAAATGCTCTTTTCAAACTGAGAAAATTAAAATTAATAACTTGATGAAAAGACGTTTAAGGATAGTAAAAAACTGATACGGATATGGACACGAAAATTACTATAATATCTAAAATGTAGTATGTAAAATGTAAGATATAGATTTATATAATATCTAAAATGTAGATTACTCTAAAATGTAAAATGTAAGATATAGATTTATATATTATATAATTATGAACGATATAAATTGACAATAAAAATTTATTTTAATTTAAATAAAATAATCTATTTAAAAAATTAATATATCTTTTTAAAAAAATTTGTTAGAATTGTATTAAAATTGTCAAAAATTTAATAAATATTTTTTTAATTTGACACTTTACATATACGTGTGTCATAGATATGAGTATCTGAACTTTCATAGGTGGGTATTGATAACAACTATTTGATCCTTAAAAAGGATGATTGGTGCACATGTAAGCTTAAGGAGAAAGTTAAGAATGATATACTTACGCTTTTGAATGCAACCAAATTTGTCACAATATTCATATTTCAGTTTTTACTAGAAAAATATTGATGAGGTGACTGTAATAAATAGATTGTATAGTTTCACATGTTTATCTATTTAAATTTTTATTTTATTTTTCATACAAAAATAAAAAAAGTGAACAATATCACTTGAATAAATTAGTTATTCAAAATAAGTTAATAGTTAGAAAGAAAATATCACGTGAATAAATTAGTTATTCAAAATAAGTTAATAGTTAGAAAGAAAATATCACGTGAATTAAATTATTTTTACATATCTAGTCAGAAAAAATAAAGTTTACTTTTAGTTAAAAAATATACAAGATTATTTTTTTCTTCAATATGTATTGATTAAATCTCCAATCAAATCCCAACAACAAATTACTTCAATTTTTTTTTATAAAGATATTTTATTATTATTATTACTTTTTTTAGTATATTAACAATCACTATCATAATAAACTAAGATTATAATAAAATTTATAATTAATAGTTATTATCTTTTTAAATATATAGACATAGTTTATATTTATTTACCAAAAAAATACACTCTAAGTTAAACTATGTAATACACATAATTATTAATAAAAATAAATAATATATCATTATTAATTAAATAATATGAAATAATTAAATAATATAAGATTGGAGATATTCTATCAATGATAATTATAATTATCATTGGCTATTCTCACATAACATTTTTTGTTTTTCTTCCAAATTCTCTGTTGCGTTTCTTTTTTCTCAATTAAAGGGAGTGGCCAAATCCTTTTATAGGTCAATTGCTCATGATTGCTTTTGGTTGAAAAATTAAATTAATTTGTTAATTTGGTTTTCATTCATCTTTCACTTCGAATTCCTCATTTGAAATTGATAAGTTTTGGAATGATAATGTTGCAGGCTTATCTCTTTTTTTCTTACTTTTTTTTTTTCTATTTAATAATTATTTAATGTTCTTTCATGTATGTAATATATTAAAAAATAAAATATTTATATTATTTAATAATAATAATAATATGAATAAAATATTGTATAGAAAAATATCATACTATAAATTTAGAATGATATATACTTAAAAATCATTCAAGACTAGATGCATGATCAAAATTTATGGAATATAGCATTGAACTAGCAAGCTCACCAATTTGAACTTGCCAAGTTAATTTATGTAGTAAAGGTGGAATTTTCCTTTTCATTGACTCAAATCTAAGCAGTTATTTATTTATTTATCTATTTCATATTATCCTAAATTTTTATCATCAAATAAGCAAGAGTCAAAATTCCTCAATTACAAAGTTTAACCTTAATTCATAGTTTTAAAATACAATTTTATCAAAATTCACATCTTACAAAAATCTCAAATTAACCCATTCAATAATTTACTGCTAAACTTTCACCAAAATCACTAAACTCAATTAACTCAATGCAAAGTCTCCACCTAAAGCCAAATCAAAATTCAATTTAGAACTTCAGATTTGAATTTCAATCAAAGTTAACTTTCTTGAACATAATTTCATCTACTTCTTAGAAAAAATTGGAGTGGGTGAGAATGATAAATTACAACACTTCAAGAGCTCATTGATCCCCTGAATATTTCATTCTTAGCCATTAACAGCCTAAAACTTCAAATCAAAACTACAACATTCTCTATAACACAAATCACTTTCATTTTTGGCATGTATGAGATCTATGAGATCGATTAAAAATAAAATTACATACAAACATTATTACGAATCAATTTTATAAGGTTGAATTAAACTTAAAGTTCATTTTATAATAATACACCATTTGTTTTAGATTTGTTTTAGAAAGAAAAGAAGATAACACAAAGGTGAAGAGAACAAAGAGAAGAATGAAAAGATAGTTCCAGTAGTTTAATATTTTGGAGGCAGAAGAATTTTTTTTCATTGATATTAGCACCTCTATGGCTTAATAAACCCACCCCCTTCATCTTGTATTTGTTTTTAAAACTGACAAGGTTTAGTTAAACCCAACTTCCATCCTAACACATAAAAGCCCAAATATTTATTATTTACACCAAACACATGCATTAAATATATAATTAACTAAATTAAAAATTAAGTATAACTTAAATTTGATTATAACTTTTAAACTAATCTACACTTATTTATCACATAAAACATAAGTCCTTAGGATCATTATAGACTTTCTTTAATAGATTATCACTTTTAAAAATTATATTACCATATCTTAATTCTTTAAAAATAAATCCTAAAAATCAATCTTTTAATGTGTCAATTTTTGTAAGGCACTTGTAACACGAAGATAAATAAAAATTATTAAAATACTAAGATATTATCTCTCAAAAAAAATTAAGATATTAAAACAATAATTTGAATATATATGTACTGTGTATATATATACTTAATACATTACAATGAGAAGGTAAATTATGAAATATTTACTTGTAATAACCTTTATAATATAAAATATTTACTTTTTATATAATAAAACTGTTAAACAAATAATATATAATTAAGTTTAGTTGAGTTTATTTTATTAAAAATTCATAAATTCATTATTCAATCTAGTTTTAATCAGGCATACTAAATAAAACTCGTACAGATATAATTGCAGTAGTTTGAACATATTCACAATATAAGTGTAAACTACTTGCACCCTTATTAATTAGTTACCATAAAAAATGTTCGTATTTGAGAAGAGAAATGGCAATTTTTAACGTGTGTAATGTCCCAACAATAAATAATTAATATTTTTCAAAATAAATTTTTTATTTTTTATCACACAAAAGAAATAATCACTAACATGATAATCCCTTTACTAGTCTAACATAAATATTTCTAACTTTCCTAAAATTTCTCAAATAAGAATTTATGGATAAATATGACGAAAAATTAAAAGAAAAATTATTATTTTAAAACTTTTTGACTGCAATAAAATCGAATTAAGATTATATGGTTTATGATATATGAAGATGAAGTCGTACTAAAATTATATAATTTTAATATTTTTTTACTGAAATCATGTCAAAGTAATATTCATATTTATTTTATAATATGTGAAAAATAGTGTCACTTAAACGCGATTTTAAAAGTGGTCTAATATTAACATGACACAAATGAAAATCTAGACACAAAAATTATGGAGTATGTCATATGGATTTGATTATTGGTGAAAATTATATCTAAAGTTTTAAAATGTGTATTTCATTACTCAATTAATTCTGAACATGAAATACTACTGTCATTGATTCAGTACCCTTATTTTATAACTAATTTAACTAACATGTGATTGATTTGAATAAAACTAAATTTGAATTTAAAAAACTAAATCCAAACTTAGAAAATAATATTTTCATCATTTTAATTTTTTTTATCGACTATAAACAATGAATAAATATGAACCACTTGAAGGGTGGTCTAACCCTTATACATAATGTATAAGCACAATCTTTAACCTTCCTTACTAGGCAGATTCCTAAATAAGCCTAACATTAAAACACCTAGCTGAACCCAGAGAAAAACACATAAGGTGCTTAAGCCTACATCTTAAAAGAGAACATCATGAAACCATCATCATATAAACCAAATGGTCAAGACACCAATCAGAAAAGGAAAAAAACACAGAATGCGACTTAGATGTGACTCACGTCCAAGCCTTTAATTGAACCAAAGCAAAAACTTTCACTGCATCCACTACACCTCCTTTAAATATTACACTGTTTCTATGCTTCTAGATTTCGTTGACTACTGCGATCCAAATCACTTCCCAAACCTTATTTATCGAAGCAGACACATTACACATCCTAAACCGAGAGAAATGTAGCATTAAGACGTCGTGAAACGCACACTAAACCCTAAAGTTCATCATTAAATTCAAAGTAACCTGTTACATGGATTAATTTGCGTACATAAATTCATTTTTTTCTATGATATTATCCCTTAAAATAAGTGTTTCTAGAATAATTATTCATTTAAAAAGTAAATAAGATTCATTTAAGTTAAAATAACACGAAATAAGGTTTGCTTGGGATTGTGTTTAGAAACAGCAAGTGGTTAAAGTAAGAAAAGAAGAGCTTTGAGTTATGGATGAACGTGAATGCATATGCATGGTCACATGTTAATTGATTACTAATAGTAGTAGTTGAATGCAGCAGAAAAGGTAGATAAAAACGAAGAGAAAGCACAGTGAAAAAGCATAATAAACGAGCATTAATTAGAAAAGGTAAAAAAAAAGAAAAGAAAGAGAGTGGTGTGGTTTTGCACATGCGGGATCCAATGCGTGAAAAACATTGAAAGCAATGAAAAGGACCCACCAGTGTCGGGTGAGATACACTCTCGAGGCCTCACGCGCCGCTCTTTGTTCACACTTCTTCGGACACACCACAAACACGCATCTCTTACTATCTTTCTGCAACCATTTTCACTTTTTTTCTTTTTTCTTACCCTGCCCAATCATTGAATTCACATACTATTTTTTTTAAAATTCTAAGTAAAATTTCAACATAATAATTATACTTTTATTTCAATGTTATTCTAAATAAACATTTCAATAAATATACTTTATTGATTTTGAAGTGAAACCACTTCGTCGTAATTTTATTTTAAACAAGTTTTTTTCCTTTACTAAGATGTTTTTTAACCAAAAAAAGTTTTAAACTATACTTTAAAAGAAATAATAACTCGGATATAATTATTGAATTTAAAATTATTAATATTAGAATAATTATAAATCAAACAACTATAAAAAATATTAATAATTGGTGAATTAGAAACTGTAAACCCTAAAGCTCTAAAGCTCTAGAATCTTATATAATCTTTACTTTATTTACTTGGTCAGTACTTTAGTAATATGTATTGTAAATTCAGTTTTTTTAATTATATATTAAAATACTATTAGAAGGTGAGATACAACCTTACATAAACAAATATGCAAAATAAGTGTTGGAAATCCCACATCGACTAGAGATTAGAGTCTTTCATTGTATATATGTGGGTGCAATCCTCATCCCTATGAGCCGGTTTTATGGGGTTGAGTTAGGCTTAAAGTCCACTTCGTAATATGGTATCAGAGCCATTTTGAACCTATCCTAGCGAGTGTTTGTGTTGGGTCTATCGGGCCGCTATCGGACCACCCAAAATATATAGTCCCACGCACGAGTTGGCAGTCTCGGCGTGAGGGGTGGGATATCGAGATCTAACATTAATCTAAGACCAAACATTTGTTTGCTTACATATTTTAATTAATTCTTCACCGTTTAATTAATCATCAACTGAAGCGACCGAAATATTATTATGTATCGGTATCCTTATATGAAAAAGTAATTGTAGGATTAAGTTTAATTTTTTTTTATAAATTTAAATAATTTTAACTGAGTTTGTTTTTAAAAAATATTCTATCAAATATTCAAAATCTTTATACTGAATCAGTTGAGTTCTCGTTGTTTCTCTAGTTAAGTGAAGTGATATAAATATTTGATTTTGCATTCACAAGTACTACATTTTAGACAACAATAAAAATGATTTTTTAAATAATAATTATCTTTATAAAAAGATATTTTTAAAAAAATATTAAAATAAAAATCTAATCAATTATGCAGAAACACAAAACATTATTGTTTGGTAAAAGATAATTAAAGTTATATAACTTATTTTTTATATTGCTTAAGTCTTAGATGTTGCGCTTGAAACTGTAAATTTAAATTAGATCACTCTAATTAAATTGATGATGAAAACCCAATTGAAAAATAAATTAGAAATTAAATAATTATTATTTTTATATAAAAATATGTAAGAAGTAACATGTAAAATAATGGTCACATAATTTCAGTTGATGGTAAAATCAAAGACAAACTTAATTAAAAAAAATATAAAAAATAATAGTTAGATGAGTTTTGTAAAATCAAAGACAATAGTTAGACTAAGTTTATGTTTCTTTTGGTGTTTTGAGTCATGAAATTTTAAAGTCATTATTTTTTTAGAAGTTTTGTGAACGAAATCTCATAAATGCATCTAAAATAAAGTGGGAAAAATTTAAAAACAAGATAAATTAATCTTGATTGAGTTTAAATTTAGCAAAGTTTGATGATTTTTTTTTATGATTTTGATAATTTTAATAAATTTGTGTGTCTTAGATGTGATAAGTCATGAAATTTCTGTTAAGATGTGAACTTTAAGTCTAAGTTCAACCCCATAAAACCGCTTTAATCTCTAGTTAATGTGGGATCTCCAACACATTTCGCATGAAAATATATGTGAAATGGCTCTGATACCATATTAAGAAGTAGACTTTAAGCCTAACTCAACTCCATAAAACTGACTCAATAAAGTGAGATTTGTACTTACTTATATACTATGAAAGACTTTAATCTTTAGTCGATGTGAGATGTTCTAACAATTTCAAATGTTTTTGACAAGTGCTGCAAGGAAAATCTCACAAATGTCAACCATTTAAAGTTGATTTGGATTAATTGACAGGGGTGATTAAAAGTAAAGGGCAGGCATAGGAATTGGAAGATAAAAGTGAGACATAAAATATAGGGAGCGTTGTTGTGTATAAGGTGGTCTGGTTTCAAATCCTTTGCTGCACTGCACTACCTCGTTAAGAGGATCTTAAAGCAAACTCAATTTCTCCAAAATCAAATCTTCACCCCACCCAATTTCCATTTATCACAATGGAGACTTAGTAAATAATTATTACAATAATTTTACTTAAAATCACTTGTTTTTATTTTGTATCAGTTTAAAAATGATTATTCTCATGGTAAGAACCAGAGAAAGTAAACTGAATGCTGAAATTGAATCACATAATTTTGTTCCAATTAATAACTATTATATGTTTCTCTTCTTTTTTTATTTTTACTTCACAAAAATTAAGTATTGAACACACAGTTAGAGCCTAAAAAATTATAAATTAAGTTCTAACTGATTTAACGATTTTTTCTATCAAAACATGTTATTTGATCTTTACTTTTTTTTTTTACTTTTTAGAATTCATTCTTTAATTGTTTTTTATTTTAAATTTACTATTTAATATACTTTTTTATATGTATCAACAATTTTTTTAACGCTAAATTTTGGTGATATCATTCTCTTATGTGGCAAAACATTATAGGTATAAGTTACGACTCAGGTATATAATTAATCGACTAAAAGCTTATATGCGTACGAACAGCGCAAATGCAGAATATTAGATATTTGATTATAAGCTTGATATATTAATTTTTTTCATGAATATTTTCCAAATAATTTAATTATTTCAAGTCATGACCTGAATTATATATACATATCTTTTTAGCAAATGAAAAGTGGAATTAACTATGGAATAAAAGTATAAAAAACATTGAATGAATTAAGTAGGTTTATGGTGGATATTAATTATCCTCTAATGACATATTAATGACGTAAGGCTGAAGTAAAAATATGACAAAAATGGCCCTCTCACAGGGAGACTATTAGGTGGGACGAAACCCATGTGCCTGGTGGGTCCCATTCTATTAATTGAGTCAACTATGTAGCCATTTGATTGAAGAAACGACTATCTTATCCTAATCAAAGACAGATCCACGTGTAACATCCGTCGGATCAAGATCCAAAGGCGGTGGTGCGTGCGTGTATTTCTCACCCTAATGCACCGGACCACCTTTTGCTTTGGACGGGATTGGCTTGTTTGAACAATACAATTAAAATCAATTTTTTTATATATAATTACAATATAACTTTTAATATTATTATTTTAATAAATTTTATATTATTTAACTTTAAATTTATCTTTTATCATATATATTTATTTTTAAACTCATCGTATAAAAACTTGTATACAAATTTTAATAGTTGTTAAAGAATGAACCTTTCTATAGTAAACCAGATCAATTAATTTGAATAACGTAGACAGAATTATCGGTAGAAAAAAAAGTGAATTTTAATTATAAAATGTGATTATAAAATCGACTTATAAAATAAGGTTTGAAATTATTTATATATATTCTTATATTTAACTAACATAATTTTTTTTTATATTGAAACTTTACAATAAATATATATATCAGGTGATGTGATACTATTTTAATAATGAGTGACCTAATAAATTTAATATTTTTTCAAAAATAAATTTTAAATAATTATGATACTTATGAAATATTTTTATGTGATATATGGAGTTTTAAGAAAAAAAACTAAGGATTGAGAGGAGAAAATAAAAGAAAAATGGGAAGAAATAGGAAAAAAGAAGAAGGAATCTATACCGCTGACTTGTTATTGTGCTTTTGTAAGGTGTTGCTTTTTTGTATTCTGATGGCCAAATCTATAGTAAAGTGATTGAGCTGCACATTTTGTTAGTACAGGTGCGTTCTTTCTCTATCATCTTCAAAAGTATGTTTCTTGCTGTCTCACATTTAGTCTTTATCATACCAGCAATATGGTAGACAACGACTTTCGTGCCCATTTTTATTTCTTCTTACCCTTTTCTTCCCAGCTACATGACAAACATCATTCAACCTTTTTCAATCTCACCATCGATCATTACACAATAATTGCAAAAATATGTTTATACACCACACTATTTTATTCCAAGAGGATTAATATTTTTGGAATAAAATTAGTTGATTTCTAAACGTATAATTAAGAACGTGATGTTGTTCCACATAAACTGGAAGAGATGATTAGGAGTAGGGAATAAAATCAAAATCTTTGACTAAGACAAAGGGTTGTTAATAAAGCAGAGAAAGATTGCACGAGGTAGAATTTGTGAACTGTCTTTTTCTCCTTGTCTTCCCGTTTACTGCAGCGACTCCTAAATTTCAATGCGCATGCAATTGTTCTTGTCTAGTTCAAAATGTTGACGCTCCTTGTGCCTCGACTCCACACACTATGCATCATCACTTGGAAAATTCCTTCGGTGTTCCTGATGTGAATTATCAGAACGTTCTTTTCATGTGAGCAAGAAAATTAGCAGACATGGAAAGGACGTGGAAGACACAAAAATAACACATTTGATATAAGAAAGTTGTAGTGTCATGAGCCGAAACCCGATTATGATTAAGAACGATCGTCTATCCATTCTTGTATTTAAGAGTATTTGATAACGAATCAGTGAGAATTTTGAACGTTTCAGTTTTAGACAGAAGATAACATGTATTATGCGAATTAGATAATTACAAAAGGATTATAGTAAAATCCTCTGTATATATGGAATAACACATAAAAAAGAGAAACATATTACATATTAGGTTATGAGTAAACTTATTTTTTGTCATCTTAAATGTTCTGGATTTAGGATCTGCTAGTGTTTGATCTGAAACATAAGTATTTGGAAAAATGTTAGATAATGAATAGCATATATGTTTGGTTTGGGGATTTTTGTTTGTATTGTTCCATGGTGGTGTTGATTACTCAATGATACAAGGGTGTGAAATTGGACACACAAATTGGTGGGGTTAGCTGCACCTTGGGCCAATCATCCGCCCCAAAATCCATTTCACTCCAATCTAGGTTAATGCCCCACTACTAGACACTACGAATCATCATCTCTCCCAGTCCAAACCCTCAATAATAAGGTAATAAATCCAAAAAGTTGCCCATAAAAGCTTGTGTGTTGAGCTTAGTGAGAAAATAGTTAAATCACTCACTCACCAAACACCATTTTTCTACCCCCACAACCAAGCCACGTTCACATACTGAGACAAACAAACCCCATCAAACCCCTACAATTTCTTCTTTCCCTCTTCCTCTTTAACCCACCATAAAATGAATATGAAAATTCCAAGAGCTTTGGAAACCGAGTTAGTGGACATTTTGCCATTCCCCACAAACATGCCCTTAACTATATTAGACCAACAATTTCAACTTCGCTTTTCTTTTTTTTCTTCACATGCATATTATAAATGAGAATAATAATAATCATAATGCAGAACCAAAAGCTAAAATCTCGCCTTTATATACGACCCATCATGTCACCCCTTGTCCCTATGCTTACACACTCTCACTCACTCTCATTTTCTAAGCCTTAGCTTAGCTGTTGCTTCCCCATTTCCATTTTCTTCTGCCCTTCTTACCTTTGTCACTCATCCATTATCACTCATAACTTTTTTCTCATCACCCCACAAACATGGCCGCCAGGACTAGGACTGTGTCTTCTGTACTTCAAGGTGCGGCGGCGAAAGATGTTCGCTCCGTCGTAGACCACGGTGGTGTAGGGCAGAAGGGCATTTCCGTAAATAAGCACAAAAGCTGATGATGAATGAAGGAAACAACACAACACAAAAGCTTTGCAATTGCACTCTCCCGAGTTTCTGCCTCATCACAATGTGAAGAATTGGGAGAGTGTCATCGTTGCATCGCGGGGAATTGAGGGGTGCGGTCCGAATTACCTTTAACTTTAATTAGCTTCTTAAATTTTTGTATTTTATTTTCTCTATCTTTCTGTTCATTATTGTTATGTTAATGTGATGATGGAAGAATCATGGGATGTAAGAGATGCATACGAGGTTGCTTGTTTGGTTTTGGTGCTTTTGGTCTAATGGGAGTTTGTCTTCGGTTTGGGTGGTTAATTTAGGAACTCAATGCTTCTGGCATGCATCACTTACACCCATCATCAATGTATTTTCCTTTGTTGTGAGTTTTATAAAGGGAATGAATGAATGAATGACTTTGGTTTTCTTTATTTATTTTCCATTGTTTGGTTCTTCTGCTTTTGAGTTTTTCCTTCCTATGATAGAGATGCAAAGCAGACAATGATAAGATACCAAACGTCCAAAAGAAAATAAAAAAGAATGAGAGAGACAAAAGCAATCGAAAAAAGCAGTGTGTGGCTTTGGTGAAAGAAAGTTGTTCACTTTGGACTTTAATGTCTCTTTGATCACTAACTTGGAATGAAACCAATTAATCAAAAATGAATATTCCACCGTTGATTGAATCGCAAGAAATGAATCAATTTGGATACATATATAATACATATTTGAACCTATTTGTCTTTTTACTAATAATGTAAACATACATTTATAACCAAAATGATTAACTATGCTTCAATCCAATTCCTTCCACTTTTCATAATTGTCTCAAAAGGTCCACTCCTTGTAAAAACAGTTTAAATCTACAAGAATAACCACGTTTTGGGTTGAACATATAAATAGAAGTTGAAAATATTATGTATAAATTTAAAAATTTTCACATGCTTATAAGTTATCTTTTATTTTTATATTTAGAGTATTTATTTGTTTAGGTGTTACGATTTAGAAAAAGAATATAGTTTTGTGGCGATGCCTGGGACAATTTGTAGAAAAGATCTAGCTAACAGAGGTAAAGTGGGTAAATTTGATTTTGCCTGCCCAAAAGCTAATCAAATAAAGTGTCTTTGACATTAGTTATCATTAGTGTTATTAAGCAAAAGAACTTTTTTGATTATTGACATTAATAATCCTAATCACATGGCCATTGGACTGTATAAAGTCCTACAAGAAAATTGTGGGGTACTTGCTAAGAAGAGATCGATAAAAGGGTCTTATTTTTATGGCTTATCTGTTAAAATAAAATGTGAACAAAAAAAAAACATTGTTAGTTTCAACATTCGTGTTAGTAGTAGTTATGGTTTTTTTAATAAAAAATAAAAATTAGTTCCAACCAAAAATCTACTCACTTGACATTGTAAGGTGATTTGATTGTTTCAAATTAATTTGAAGTAGAGATGGAAACACACTAAGAATGTTAGGTTTTGGTGGAACTAAGTTTGACGAATATCATTATTACTAACTTGAGTTTAATTTATTTAACTAACACATGTTCTTTTTTAGGCTTTTCCTAGGTTTATTTAAAAGTGTAATTAGTTTTATTGAAAAACCTATAAATAATCTAATAAATTTAACTAGGTCAGCTAGTCTAGAAAAGCTCATAAGTCTTTTCCATCATATAAATTACTTTATGTTATTTTAAAGATTAATATTAAAAACATAAGAATTTTTTAAAAAGCAACAACTATATTATATTAGTAATGGATAAACACATTGAAGATATGTAGGTCCTTATCTTATCACGCAGTATAGAAAAAATATTACAAACAAAAATAATTAAACCATAAAAAATAATATATATATATATATATATATATAAAATAAAAGACTTAAATGTATTTTTAGGTCTTCTAAAATGAGCGAGCTTTGATTTTGGACCTTATATTTTTTTTTTTCATTTTTACGAAATTTGTAATAATTAGTACTTTTAATTGTTATAATATGTGGATTTTGGTTTTAACTCGAGTATAATATTTTTCTTTGATTTCCTCCTTCAAAGATTACATCAGTCTTCTTAATGTATACTAAAAAAATAACATTTATTTATTTTACGAATGAGGATTTAAGTAATATATATTAATCTTATATTAAAATATTAGTACGTGTGACCTTTAATGGTTTCTTAACCATTTATTTAACAATAATGTTACATAATACTAGAAATAAAAAGACAATTAATTTTAGAAAAAAAAAAACAAAGAAAATATCTTACAAAACCAAAATCTAAACTCAATCATTTTAAAGAAACCGAAAACATATTTAAGTCAAAGGAAAATCTTTAATCGCAATCAGTAAACCTCTTGCATCCTTTTGATGTACCATCTTATTATATATATAAGCAATTGAATATGATCAAACACTCTCTCAAAATTACAATTTAATTATAAAATATTTAATTTTTTAATAAAATATTATAATAAATTAATTCAACTAAATTTGAAATGTTTCCATATAGTATTAAATTTGAGTTTTATAATTTTAAAAACCGATTTATAAAAGTGCCGAGCTATGTAAAATAATAAAATATTTTTTATTATAAACTATATATTATATATAATGAATATATTAATTTTACAATAGTTATCTTTAAAATACTACTACTAATAATAATTTATAATTAAATAAAACTGAAAATTACACGTATTTATTCACATTGAAAATATTTTCCATAATAAAAAAATTGTGTTTTATTACTTTACCTTTGCACTTAGTGCCTATTCTAATTTTACCGGAAAGAAAATTATGATCACCTTTCTCATAAAAGATGTTATAAACAATTCAAGCAGAGAAAAATATATTTTATACGTTTTTCATTTTTTTTTTAAGAAAAACAGACTATATATATATATATATATATATATATATATATATATATATATATTAGTGTTGCTCCTAACCTCAAATGCAATACTTGTTTATTTTAGAATTCAAAATAACCAAAACATTGATCAATAGAGAAGTCAAGAACTTCAAGAATTCAAAAAACAAATTGTTGAAGAGAAATAGAGGAGACAAAGAAGATTTGTTATATAGGGTATTGAAATCCTTGATAAATTCAAAATGTTAGGAACTAGAAAAGTTTAAACTTCTTAACAGACACAAAGCTTAAGCCAAATTCAACTATGATAAAAAAGTTCTTACAAATGTTTAAGAGAGACTAATTGTACCCTGCAATAAACCCAAAAGTTAAGAAGAAGAAAAAAATGCATTAAAATTTGAAATCTGTGAGTTCAGTTTTGCTTCCCTCGTTATCTTCAAGCTTGTTAAAAAGTCATGAAATCTAATTATGAAGAACTAAAACGTAAATTTTACATTCCTGGTGGAAAACTTTTGTTCAAATTCTGGACTTTGAAACACACTAATTATTTTTGCGAGAAAAAATCAGACTCAAACAAAAGGTTAAACAAGAAGATTACACTTACCCATTTGTTGATTTGCCAAGTTAGTATCAGTGCTGATTATTTTGGCTGTCATAAGGAATTGACTTCACATACTTTTTCCCGACACCAAACTCCACACAATTTTGGATTTTTACAGCTCATGTGAACGGAATAATCCAGTAAAATATTTATTATAACTGTCATACAGAAAGTCTCAACATAACTCTTAGAATTTATATATCAAATTTCAAATATTTGAGGCACTACCATAGATTTATAGATTAAATATAAACGACATTTTTATAGTCTTATGCTTCCGGTCTTCATGGCCTACAGGTGCGGTGGTCTCCAATTAGTTCTTCCTTTTTGCTGAATGAGTGAGAGAACCTGCAAAAACATTCCGACGATCAAGCTAGTCCGAGTCCAATATGTAAGTGAGTTGAGAGAGAAAAATTACCTCAGACGTTTGGCTATCTTTGGTATTTATACCTTTTGGATGAGTCTCACTTGTTATGGGTGGGTCCAAAAGAGAGTCTAATTGTACTTGAATCATGCTTTATAGATAAACTGACTTAATTATGATTAATCGAGGTTTTACGGAATCTAATTAGATGAGGTGAGTTATTTGACCTTCTCAACCATTCAGCCATGTCGACCTTCTCGACCATATCGATTTTTTCAATTATCCGGTAGTACATATAGTATATAAAAATAATGTAAATTTTATTTTATAATCTAATTTTATAGAATTGTGATAGAATTAAAATTCATTCCTTAATATCTGTGATTCATTAATATCGTGGTTACCTAGTTGGTATGAGAAGGGTTGTATGAGAATCTTTATTCAAAATTATTAACATGAGTCTTATTTCAGTCTAGGACCACCACAATTAATGGTTGGCGGCTTGGACGAAAGGGTAGCTGGTATTTGTATATTCTCTGCATTTTGCAGTACAATCTCTTTACCATGAGATTGAAATATTGGAATAGGCCAACAAGGAAGTTACAAGGAAAAGGATGATTGAACTTAATTTGGAAACTTTGAACATGGATCAGCTTGCAAGAGAAGGAAACTTAGTTGTCATTTCATTAAATGAGAGGAGCAACAAAATAGTTGCAAAGCTAATCGTCTTTCTGCACATTCATTCTTCAATATAAATAAGGACATTCCTTGAATGTAGTTGGTGTCTGTCACTTTAAGATGAACATCAACTAAGTTGTTCAATGGGTTCTACCATAATTTCAGATCATCCAATGACTCTTCAATAAAAACTTATATTTGGTCCCTTGCAAATTCATTTCATATTTGAGGTTGGAAATTTATATTTGACATTTGTCGTTTTTCCTTGACCAAGTCAATGTAATAGAAATTAATATATATTCTTAAGGTTTCTGTGTTTTACAATTTAGTAGCACAAACATTATTTTATAATTGACATTTTGTGTACTCAGACTATGAGGTCATGGGTAGAGTTCGATCACGATCACTTGGTGAAATGGTCTTAATGTTGATATTTGAAGTTAATGAAAAAGATCTCATTTATTTCTTATAAAGAGGAGAAGACATTAATCATGGAGATTAACTGAAGATTGTAATTAATTTGGGAATATAACTCAAAACAAGACCAGATACAAAAAAGAATGGGAGGAGAACACTACCCTATATAAGGAAAAGAAGATGACCTGATAAAGGACAACAAACAAGACACGACCATAAATGAGATAAGGGGAAGAACGACAGATAACAACTCACAGAGAGTAATTCCAACTCATATTTTACACTATACTCACTATATTTATGCTCTTACTAACTTGAACGTCGAAGTATATTCTGCAAGTGGACCACCTTCATTTCTTTGGAACCAATTCATGAAGCTCGCAAATATATAATTCGGTGACCATTTCAGAGTTTAATCGATTGAGATGGTCTAGTTGAGAAACATCTCTCTTAACTATAACACAAATATTTTCTGTGATATCAATTAAATACACTACTAATTTTTATAACGAGTCCAATTCACTCACTCTTTTTTTTTTCTTCATCCAAATAACTTTACTTTTTTTCCTTCTTTTCTTTCCATTTCCAACCTCACCAAACAAAGTCTTAACTCTTGAAGAATCTCTTTAGGTAATGAAATAGCATAGTGTATTTGCAGGCCGTATTGATACCATATAAAGCAAATAAAAGGGACATGTTTTATATGGTCAAATATCTAAGTGGGTAGCGCATAATCTCAATTTTTAACACTTTTAGTTCAAGACAATAAACATAATTTAATATCCAATTATTCGAACTCATCTCCTCTCATAACTATTACCATGAGACATTTTTCAAATTTTAAATTTATAAATAAATTAATAACAATTAATTAAAATAAAAAGGAATCATAATTATCTCAAATCATCAAATAACAGTTTTTTTTTTTTTTTCAGATATGAAAGTTGCATCCATTAAGAACCAACCCATGAACGTTGGCCTTTCACTGTTTGATTCCATAAAAGATCATATTTTACTTGACCTCGTCCAACCTGATCTCGTCCTTTTATTTTACCAATTATTTTTTGTTAGCTTAAATAAGAATGAGATGAAAATTTTCGAATAATTAATTTTTATATAATTTTCCACAGTTTTATTTATTTTGTTCACATTCCCCTATTTTAATTTATATTTTTTCTGAAATTTATTATAAATTATATTTTTGAAAATAATATTACCAAAATGGAAGGATCGTCGCATTCGCAGCAAACAAGCGTGGAATGGAATCTTCAACTTAACTTTTTGGTTTTTTTTTCTCCCAAGTCTCCATCTTCTTGCTAGTCATTGAAAATAATCTAGTAATTATTTTTTTAAATCTTAAAAAATAGAAACTAATTTATATTTTTTCATAACTATATATTTAAAAAAATAAATAAAAAGCAGTTAAATCTTACGGGGAGTTATTTCAAGTGGCTCCTATTTCTGAACTTTTTTTTTAAAAATTTTCCCAATTATTCTGAAAATGTAAAATAAATGTTTGAAAAGGTATTTTTTTAAGGAAAAAAATTGTAATTGTTTTTGTCATCTTATCTTTTTTTTTTATATAAGGTATTGTTCTCTTTCTTTTTGTATTTAGTATTGTTTTGAGCTATATTTCCAAATTGATTACAATCTCGCATATATGGTTAATATCCATAATTAACGCCCTTCTCTTTTTATGAGAAATAAATGAGATATTTTTCATTAACTCTAGAGATCGACATTAAGACAATTTCACCACATCATCGAGTTAGGTCCATGACCTCACAATCCTTAACCTCAAACGTAAGCTAATGAGACTAATAAGTTTATAACCATTACATTAAAAATCGGTATCGGCTTTCATCCTATTATTGGACGACTTTCATCCTATTATTGGACTCAGTACATGACCTCACAACACTAATATTATCGTGTCTTTAAAATATTTTTTTATATCACTTTAGAAAGAAAAAACATACCCAAGCCTTTCCCATTTTGTTTGTTGTTTTTAACATTTATTATTTGAAAATTTGAGGTGTTTGTTTCACTAGAGGACATATATGTCCATTAAGTGATTGCTATTTGTTGTAGTATGAAATAATGCATGTGACATATTAATCATTGATGCTATAAAATCAGAATCTTATCATAATCCAAACAGCTATCTAACCTTCTTCCCACCAAGCTTTTTTTTTTTGTCATTAAAAATTTCTTGTATCATATTGCATTTCTTATCATCCTCATTTCTTTGGCTGAAAATTATCTTCTATATTTTAGATAATTATTTTCATAAACTGTTAAAAAAATGAAAAGTAAAAAACTAATTTTAATTTATGTGAAAAACAAATCCCTTTTTTGTATAAATATTTGAAAGCAGAATTTAAATAAGAAAACATTAATTTTGCAACTGCCACCGTCGAAGCATTTGGGTCCATTGAAGTTGAATGATCGGTTTATCTTGTTAGAAAATGAAGATTAAGAGGTCACTTTTGATAGCAAGTTGGATTCATTTATCTATTTTTCAAACAGTTAAGACCACTTTCCACTTTCTATCTTTAGATATTTTAGTCAAGAAAAGAACAAAGCTTATCGTTGACGTGGAAAGAGATAACTTACTCAACCAAATTATTTTTAATATAAAAAATATTCAATTTCCTCACTGCCATTTATTGACTAATTTGTGTTTCAAAACATGACTTTATAACGAATAAATCCTTACAAATGTGTAATTTTAGTTTTTTTAATTAGGTTCAAATCGTGCTTAATAACACAATTTTAACCCTTTTTTTATTAAATTTATGCTTGCAAAATACAACTTTAATTTTTTTAATAAATCATGCTGACGTGTACAATTTATATTTTTGTAAAACTTCTTTTTGTTGTTTCGTTTGTTATGCTTGCAATTGATAGTCTAAATCAAATGAATAGGTTATTGGCCCATAATTTCTTTTAAATGTTTATTTAGGGAATTTGGTCAATAAATTAAAAATTGATAGTAACTGAATAAATTTTGAAAAAAGATGCAAAAAAAAAATGGTGTTGCTCAAGTTAAACGAATAAAATTAATGAGAAAAAAAATTATAATGCATGATTTTGCATACGGTAACATTCATTTAGACAAAAAAATAATACCTTTTTTTATTTATTCTTTTTTTTCCCTCAAATTTCGTAATATTAATAACAAATTTTAATTTATTAACTAAATTTTATAATTAAACAAACCACATCTGAAAATAAAAGGTGTCAACAACTCATCTATTCCAACATGATAAATGTATACAGAACATAATAAATGAAATAAAAAAAAGGAAAAAAAAAAACAGAACTCATCCATGCAAACACTAACTGATTTCAAGCACTATGTATTTTTTTTATTTTTTTTTTAAATTTAGTTATTTGAATAAAATAAAAAGTAAAAGGTTGTTTTTAATAAAGTTCCCAGATGTTGAAGATTCTCACACCACCTTTGCTGAGTTTTGTTTGGCATTGAAGTAGTTGGGTTGGAAAGCAGGAAATGGATGGAGAAGAATGAAGAAGAAGAAAAATATGCATAAAAAGCAGAGAAATTTGAGCTTAAGAAGAGTGAATAATGAGGGAGTGAGAGAAAAATGGTGAAGTATTAATAATAACAGTGTTGGTAGAAGGGTTGGATTGGGTCCATTCTAAAATTATTGAAAGAACAAAAAAATGTGAAAGTGATGCAGTGAAGAGGGTTTTGTGTTGGGGACCATATATGCCACCAAACTATTCAAATATAGCAATCATCGCAATTATTTTGAAACTTTCACTTTAACCCATTTTATACTGTCTTACCTAATTGCTTTCTAACACAATTATCATCACCATTTGGTGTGTATTTTTACACTATGCAACTACTATAAATGTTTGCATATTTGGAGGTACTGGGGATTTTATAGCCTCAAATCATGTGCTCATTTTCATTCTTCTACTCCATTTAGATCATCACACATTTGGCATCTCTCCATCTACCTGACTACCATATCCTTTAACATCACACTAAAATTATTATGTTTAGTTTAAATATATTATTTTCACCTTTTTAAATTATTCATCAAGATCATCTATATAATACAGTTAGATTATCTGCAAAACATGACTAAGACGTAATTGAGTCTCTTTTGAACCCTACGCATAGGCCCATAGCACCAAAGATCCAACCAAAAGGTATAAACAAAAGAGACACCCAAAAAATAAAGATAATGATCAATCAACCTCAACACTCGCAGATCGTACTCGGATTAACTTTAGCGTCGGAATATCTTAACAGATATCTCTTACCACTGGTAAGAACGAAAAGACTGAATAATTGAGGTATCGATAAGCCTATAGAGCAATAGAGGAAAGAAACACGTGGATGACTTCAAACAAATTGAATTATTATTTGAAGGGATAGAAAGGTAAAGATGTGCATATATTAATATTAATTTAAAAAAGGAGGAAGAATTAGAGAGCACCTGAGATTTGTTTTTATGGTTGAGAAGGCGAAGAATTGTTAAGGAGAATGATAGTGGTGCAATTAGTTTACGCGTATGCCTGTTAAGATTGGTCATATCAGTGGGATCATTCCTAACCTCAAACGTTTAGCTTGATGTGAAAGTGCAGATTGGGGCTCAACCAACCATATCAATATAAATGAATTAACTAAAAAAGTGACATCTTAATATAAATATGAAATTAAATGTATTGTTTACACATTGAGGTAAGGGTGTTGAAAGAAATAATGAAATATATGAAGGGTAGGAAAGGAAAAGGAACAGGGAGAAATGGTATTTAACATCAACAGCTTTTGCCAAATTGGAAAATGCCCACTCCAACTCACCACCAACCTTCTCCACCTCACACAAAACTCCACACACACTCTCCTATTTCCCTTCATTCACAATTCATTCATCACCACATGCACCAACACACCCTTTTTCTCCCAATTAATGCCTCAATAACACATCCCTTTTCCCTTAATTCATCTAATTAAATCACTTCTATTTCATCACAATACATACACTTTCATTAAATATCAATAGTTTAAGTTTATTTACTGTTATTCCCTCAACAAAAATTTAACTTTCACATAATTCATATTAATCGTTTTTCTAACACCCGATAAAAGAGGCCTCTATAAGCCACCCCAAATAAAAATTACAATGAACTCAATAACTTCCACTTCGGGTATCGTAATTATTTACTTCAACTTCTCCTTTGACCCTTTTTATTTAATTTCCAGAATTAAAATTCTTTTTTATTCTGATCATTTTTATTTAAAATTCCAATAGCTAGAAACTAGAAACGGTGAATCAGAAGCATCCAACATTTACCAGATAGTGTGCATAAACTTTCTAATATCTCCGATTATTAGAATAGACACAAAAGGAGTGCAAAATTTACAGCAGATAAAAAAGGATTCTCGGAAGAAAACCCTTCAAAAAATACCTTCACCAAAACTACTGTTAAAAAGGACAAAAAGAAGAAAAAAAAAAACTAGCCTAAAAGTAATAATAATAATACCCTAAAAAAAAAACAAAAAGGCCAAAATTAAAAAAAAAAAAGGAGGGAAAGTAAAGAACGGAAAAGAGAAAAGAAACCGCGTCCAGGTCTGTAAAAAGTGATCGCGAAAGAGGGGTAAAAGCGGGAGATTGGAAAACCGAAACGGCGCCGCATCAGTGAAGGGAGAACCAAGAGATGAGTTGTTGGCCGAGGCGGCGTTCGGTGAGGGCCACGCGGTCGTCGGAGAGGAGCGGGGAGCGGCAGAGGGGGCAGTTGAACTTGTAGTGGTGGAGCCAGCCGTCGAAGCAGCGGCGGTGGAAGACGTGGCGGCAGGGGAGCATGCGGAGCTGGTCGCCGTCCTGGAAGGCGGCCTGGCACACCACGCAGGGGTGGTCGTGGGCGGCTCCTTCGTGGAAGAAGAATTGATTGCTGAGCTTGAGCTGATCGGAGAGCATGATGAGTCCGGCGAGGCCGGATCCGACGGCGGCGAGGAAGCGGTCGTCGACGATCTGGTGGGTGTGGAATCGGGCGAGACCTAGGGATTGCAACAGCGCGAGGAGCATGGAGCGGAGGTAGTTGACGCACATGGCTATCTGCGCCAACACCAGCAGCGGAATCGAACCCGACGACACGTCGTTTAGTTCGCTCTGCAAACCCATGATTCCAATTTCCCAATCAACTCTCCACGATTTAACCAACACAGAGAAACACGATTTTAAGAGCTCGCGGTGTATCGTATCGTGTCGTGTCGTCTTTGTGTGGATTGCAAGAACACAACACCTTCCACCTCTTTTATAAAAACCCTCTCTGATGTGATGTCAGAACTTCACTATTCTAATTCCATTTTATTCCCATATTTACAATTTCATTTAGATAAATAACACAGATTAACTCAACCAACTTGGAACGCAATAAATTAGGTTTCTGAAATTCAAATAATTACACAATTTCTCAACACGTGATTAAAAATTGTAATGTGAGGTTTTACCTTTTTTAGGTTTCTATGCAACACATGATTTGTGTAATTTGATATGGATCTGCGACATTAGAGTCAATGGAAGGTGATGATTTATTTAAAAGGAAGTAAAATGAACACCAAATGAGCATGTGATCTTTATCTCATACATTGAACTAGTTTCGCTTTTGGAACGTCAAAAGCTGGACAGGATCTTTCACAAATATGCAATGCCTTCATCTTCTTCTTCCTCTTTTTTTTTCCACATTTTTTTAGCATGCTCTCTATCTAAGTTCAATTAACCACACCTCCGAAACTATTCTACCAATAAAACTTTTAAAACCAAACACGTTTCTTAAAACTTTTAGCCGTGTTGTTTCGGTTAGCTGTGTGAATTTCAGTCAAAGAAGTAAATCGGGGTGCATAGAATCTTTGTTTTCCATTTTATCCCCAAAAACATACTTTATTATTCTTTTACTCGATTACTTTAAGATTGTGTGTCCCCATTTTTTTAATTGTAAAGCAAAGTACCCTCTAACGTTATTTCTGAATTTTTCTGTCTCTTCCTCTAACGTTAACTCGCATACATCATTTTGCTTCTGCTCTAACCTCATCATTCACAATTTGTCGCCTCAATCTCTTCTCATAAAAATAAACCATCATCCATTCCCTTTTCTCAACTAATATTCTTACCTGCTTGCATCCTTTCTTCACTTTCATCTTCATTCTATGAGATCAATTTCATAGATCTAGACTTATTTCTTTAAAACTTTAAATAAAAATATAATTATTCCTTTGGAGATAGCTTCTACATTAATTTCAAAATTACACGCTAATGAGAGTAGTATGTTAAAAACAAAAATATATTAGTATTTAACGTGTAGAGTTTGTGAAAGGCCAAATTATTTGCTCTCTGCTAATAATATTTTTTTTTTTTTGTCTAAAAGGATAATTATCTTTTGTCAATGGTTGATAATTGTTGATAAATAAGAACATGTATGACGAGAAATAAAAATATTTTAAAGTATTATAAGATTGAATTTGACTAAAAGTCAACTTCTTAATATGATCTAATATCAACTAGAAATAGATATTTCATTATATATAAGTGAGTGTAAATCTCACTTTATATTTTTTATAAGACTGAATTAGGTTTAACATTAAATTCTTGAACTTGTTAAGCTGATAAGATTATAAATATATAATCTTACTTATGAGTTAAAGAAGTTAAAGAGTATTAAATAAATTTTTTTATAAAATTAAATTAGATCTAAAGAGTATTTTTTTAGTTGATATTCATGTATGTTATTTTATTCATCATGTAGAAAAAATTAATATTTTTTATACTTTAATTATAGACAAAATCCAGACAGACAACTTTATCCCTACACAATCCTCTGCATCTGCCTTCTTTCTCACTTTCATTTGTAATTTTTGGAAGATGGACACATATTTTCTTAAAATGAAACCGTGCGTGTGCTCTTCATATTTCCTTTCTAATTGTTTCCATTTTTGTTTTGTATTCTTCTCTTTAAAAAAAGGAAAACCGTGTTGCCCCTTTGTCTTCCAAAGGAGTTCCTTCCACCGCTAAAGTGTATATTTTAATATTCAATTTATAATTTATCACAATGCAACAATTAATTTATATATTATAAAGTGAACCTTGATACATTTTTTATGGTTCAAAATAATATTTCCTTATTTTCACATCGCCAACAACTTTTTTTTCCTCTCTGAAATTACAAAATCAACGAATTGGTATAAAGAGTGTACGAAATAGGAACAGTTTTGATATTTTTTTCTTATAAGATTCTAGCTTGCTACGATTTGATTGGAGAAAAAAGAGGAACGCATTTGCCACAAAGGCACTGCATATAAGTTGTCAACTTCAATCTTTTCTATTATTATTACAAGTAAAAGGAAATTAGACCCCAAAGTGTGGGATGATTAACTAATTAGTAGAGTTTAAATGTGCAATTTAGAAAGCCAAACTCACATAAAGCAGAGATATGAAGATGCTTGGAAGCTTCCCTTCCTTCTTGGACTCCTTTTTGTAGATATTCTTATATGCACAAAATCATGTAATTAATTTTGTAGGGTCATGCTACGGATTGAAAACAAATACAAATTTAATTAATTTGATTCAGATTTTTTTATTTTCATTTTAATGATTAAATCATATTTTTTTAAATATTTTTAACGTTTAATCCAATTTGTCTAATTCTTTTATATAACTCATAATTGATTTGATTATGGTAAGTTTTTGAAGTTGGAAAAAAATCATAACCTCCACCACTTTAAAATCAATTTTCTATTTTTATTTATTTAATAATAATAATTCCAATTCGAATATACACTACAAGAAAATCATGAAATAGAAACCAATTTCTAGAAAACAAAATAATTAGTTGCAATAGTAACTAAATTAGAGACCATTTTAGAAACTAAAAAAAAATTTAGTTTCTAAATTAGTTTCTATTATTTTCTATTATTGTTAAATAGTTTCTAAATTGGTATCTAATTAGCAACTAAGGTTTTAGATACCAATTATTTAGTTTCTAAATTTGGTCTCTAAAACCTTG
>Ga0123342_1002607_pt1 | contig 29779 bp, 6 predicted proteins | sample Turbeawhitnodule_FD_89960 | JGI IMG/M metagenome (GOLD analysis project Ga0123342, IMG submission 89960) | Root nodule microbial communities of legume samples collected from Mexico - Turtle bean Mexico white nodule | ecosystem: Host-associated > Plants > Roots > Nodule | place: Mexico: Nepantla... | reverse complement strand
CCAGTTGTTGATGACATTCCATCCACTTACCCAGAAGCCATTCTGAGTTCAGAGAGTGGTAATTGGGCAGGTGCGATGGAAGAGGAGATGCAGTCTTTGAAGAAGAACAAGACGTGGAAGTTGACACAATTACCAAAAGGTAAGAAGGCAATTGGGTGCAAATGGGTATTTGCAAAGAAAGAAGAATTTTCTAATAAATAAGATGTTCGCTACAAGGAAAGGTGGTTACAAGGGCCAAGTTTGAACATTGTTTAGACTTGGTTAATATTTTGCACATTTGAAGTTGGCGCTCGAAGGCGCAAATTTGAAGCACTGTAAAGTTTGTTTTTGTTATGTTTTGAGAAGATTTGTTTTAGATGGGACTTGAAATTAAGCCAAGGTGGAGATTTGTTGATTTTGGCTTAATCCCAAGTCCCACATCGGTGGGTTCATTGTTTGGGAATGAGGTTTGAGGGTTATAAATTAAACTCTCCTCCTTCACTGTTATATATCCCAATTTATAATATCTTCTCTCATAATAATAAAAGGGAGTTGTTTGTGCTGTGCTCGGAGATTAGGCTAAACAGGCCGAACTCCGTTAACAATTTTCGGGTGTGTTTTTTTCCTCTTGATCTCTTTTATTATTCCGCTTTATTTATTCAATATTATTTGTCGGGTAGCTCTGTTAGGGTTTTGTTTTAGTGGGAAAATTACCCGTTTTTCCCAACAAGGAGTTCATTTATGGACTCACAATTTGCAAATTATGTACATTCAGATGCATAATAAAACTGAACATATTATATACTTGAAAATAAAATTGTTAAAATAAAGAGATATTATAATTGACCCTTTTATATTAATGCAGTAAATAACATCCTAAAATTGAAATGGAATCCCTAGTTGCTCTTAAAAAGTTTTAAAAGAGTGAAACAAATCATAATTTATAAAGTAAAACTTAAGATAGATAAGAAGAAATAGATCTCGACTCTAACACTAATTGAATAAAACTATGGAACAAGAATTTAAACAACTAAGAAAGGAAGATAAGAGAAGAGGAAGAACAAACTAACCTTATGACTTTATTTCTCTTATTGTAGAAAAGTGTGAGGAAGATGTTAAAGATATGGTTGTATTTATAAGTAAAGTTTTACACAAAAGGACATAACTAATTTGTAAAAAAAATATGTACTTAATAATTATAATTATATTTGAAAGGGTGCAATTGAAAGAGAAGAAGATTTTTGCGTATTATTATGTACTACAATTGAAAGATATCATGTACTACAATTGAAAGAAAAGAATAATGAATATTGCATGTAGAAGGAGATCACAAAAAATACTTGTACATGATAGAGGTTTTAATAGCCATGTCAATGAGTGTTAATGTGCTTTTGTTGAAATTTAATATGGAAAATGACACAAAAATTAATTGATGTACATGCAGATTGTAAATAATGAACTCTAAATTTTAACTTACGTGTTATATTAGTTACACTAAAAAAACAATATTATAAATAACATTTATTATATTGGTTATTAATAATCAATGTATTAATTAAAAACAAAGACACAATGATAATCTTACAAATTTATTAGGTTAAAAATTATTTTTTATCAATTACCTCGTTCACAATTTTTTATAATTTTTTTCCACTTTTTACTATTTTTTCTTAATTCAAACAATTTTTTGACTCTGTTATTTTTCGTTTTATTTATTTTTTTCACCCCTAAATCCAAAGAAACACTAGCATAATAGAGGTGTACCGTGAAATTGCAATGAGCCATACGAATAATTGAAATAAAAAGAAAGACACGTGTCATGATTTTACAGTTGAGATTATTATAATCCATCTAAAACTATGGTATTTTGAATTCAAAGAAGAGAGAATTAATTACGATGGTTTAAAACCACAAGATTTTTACTATTCCAAGATTAAGAAAATTCAAAACTATTAAAAGGAAATATTTATATATCTATAAGTTTTGTTAAAATTTAGGACCCGTTGTAACAGTTTTTTTATTAAAAATTAATTTATATTAATGATATTAATGATTAATCGAATTTTTTTATCCATGTTACCATTTTAATTCCGATTAAATTTTGATTACATATTTAATTTTTCAATTTTTCAAAATTAAATGATTTTTATTGAATACTAATTGGTGATCTAATTTCTTTCCTAATTTATATAATATATTAATAATATATTTGATAATTACTTTTAATATATTACGATGATTAATATCTTCAATTAATAATTGAGTGAAATGTTAATAATGAATTATTATTTTTTATTTAAAAAAATTAAAATATAAAAGTTTTATAGAAAATGAATTTAAGTCTTATATTAATAATTAATCATAGTTACTGATATTCTTACAATATTTGATGTTTGGTAACAATCTGCCAAACAGAGGTAACAGAGGAAACAGAGTGATTCAAGGTTTGGTGTTGGAGAGAAGTGCTTCCGCCATCTCTGATCCGAAGCAAAGCAAAGCTTATGGAAACGTAATCCTCACCCTTTTCTGGTTCATCTTTCCCTTCCCAACAACACCCATCAAATTCAATCTAACATACACAACCACTCACAACTAAACCCTTCTCTCTCACACAATAGACAGTAACAAGAAAGAAAACTGTTAAGAGTAATAACAGATCCATTTCTCTCTCCATCCACCTTCTAAAAGCTTGCCTCTTCTTCAATTTTCTCAAAACCCTAATTTTCTCTGCTCTCTGATCCACATCTTTTTCCATGTCTGGGATGTATTTACATTTGGGTCTGTTTCTGTGCATACTTTTTGTGCGCTGTTCAGCGACTCTGCCTTCTTCCTTCGCGTCGCGCCGTTCGATCCTTCGAGAGGTCAAGAGTGAGGGTAATCATCCCGATTATGCCGTTGAACTGAACGGCACGAATTTCGATGCTGTTTTCAAAGATACCCCTGCTACTTTTGCCGTTGTTGAATTCTTTGCCCATTGGTTAGTCTTTACAGTTTGTATTAAGTCATTGTGTTTTATGTGTTTCTAGTTGTGGAATTATGTGAAATCTCTTTTGGGTGTTAAAAAGTTCGGGCTTTTATGGATTTTACTTCGAGGGTGGGAGTTTTTTTCGATGATTTGATCTGAAAAGTGGATCTCTAGTAACAGTTTTTAGGTGAGAGGATGGATTCATGATAAATTAATTGAAGGGTTTTGGAAATTTTCAATTGGTACTTCTAGTCTAGTTAAGGTAATCGATGCCATGGGTAATAAAGGGTTAAAAAAAACACAATACTGTGTGCTATATTATCAAGGCTTCACTTAATGGCCGTTATTTTTTGTTCAAGTCACTTTGTTCCCTCTTCTTTCAGACGTCTTTGAGTAGTAATCTTCTCAACAAAAAACTTATAGGAGAAGAAAATAATATGAATCACATGGTTTAAAAATTTATGATTAATCTGGTTAATGTTTGTTCAAACATTATTTCTAGGAAATATACCTTATTTTCCAAAATCTCTCTTTGAAATCTGTCAAAAATTTGCACCTCAACTTTTTCAGAAGCTTTCTTGTTCAACTTCTTTTCTCTATTGGAAAATATCAATGGTAGGGTTGTCGTGAAGCAAGCACTAGCTATGATGAAGTACATACCAAGTGTAACATATGACATAAAGATGCTCTACAAACCGAGCTCTGTATTTTATTTTTAATTGATCAATTCTTGTTTACTTATATTTGCTTAATTACTTATATTCTTATAGCAAACTTCTGAAGTGATGTTGGCATACACATTCAAGAAATGTTTGTGAATAAAGTCACTTTTAGTTATAGTTTTAAATATCTCTTCTTGTAGTCAGATAATTGGATTATTTTAAACATGTGGATCAATTTTTACCATTTTATATATTCCCTCTCTTCCATCTTTAAGAATGAAATATGAGTATAAGAATTTCTCATTTCTGTTCTGTCCCTTTCTTTGTCAGGTGCCCTGCATGTAGGAATTATAAGGTATTATTTGCTAAAAAGTATAATTAACTTTTTATAAGTTTTCTATTACATTTAATTCATCATAGCTATCTCGCTGAAATTTGAATGCAGCCACACTACGAAAAGGTTGCCAGATTATTTAATGGACCTGATGCAGTGCATCCAGGAATCATATTAATGACAAGGGTAGATTGCGCATCAAAGGTGCGTGCACTATCTTACCTTCTTAATAAGGTTAAGGTGATGTTTAAAGCTTATATTCTATACTGAACATGCCCTGGCAATTGGTACCCCTATTTTCAATTTTTTGGCAGCACAGATAAATACTAAGCTATGTGATAAGTTTTCTGTTGGTCATTATCCTATGCTTTTTTGGAGCACTCCTTCTAAATTTGTTGGTGGAAATTGGGATCCTAAACAAGAGAAAAATGATATAAGTGTGATTGATGATGCTCGCACAGCTGATCGGTTACTTGGTTGGATCAACAAGCAATTGGGCAGGTATGAGACATAAATAAATTTATTGTTGATAATTATGATATGGTAGGTGAATATTTATCTAAGCCAGATGATGGTAGGGGAATATTTTATTAAAGCCAGATGCTGTATATGAATTCAGAATATCAACACTGTAGACATATAATGACCACAAATTAGGCACTAGGCAGCATGAAAAAAATTTAAGTCCTAACTGCAAAAGTCTAAAGTTATGAGGTTAAGTTTGATGGAGTCTGAAAATCGTCATCATATAATTTGCTTTAATCTGATGGAAGTTGTATGTGCAATGTTCATAATGGTGCAGTTCATTTGGCCTGGATGATCAGAAATTTCAAAATGAGCTTATTTCATCCAATGTCTCAGACCCTGGACAGGTCCATTTCTTCACACACCCACATGGTTGATTTCCTTTCTTTTTATATTTGAAGATATTAATGTTTATGGTATGCATGACTTGGAAAGATTGCCAGAGCTATCTATGATGTAGAAGAGGCAACTTCTACAGCTTTTGACATCATCTTAGAGCACAAGGTAGATTATCTATTTTCCTTTATTGCTCTTTTGTGCTTATTGTTTTGGATGACAGTACAAATACTTTATGTTTGGCAGATGATAAAACCAGAAACTCGTGCTTCACTCATTAAGTTTCTTCAGCTTTTGGCAGCTCATCATCCTTCTAGGAGGTAAGATAAAGGTTTTACTGATCTGTATGATCCTTTCTTCTCTGCTCAGTATTTAATGTCAATTTTTTCATGTTCTGGATTTCTTTTCAGATGCCGGAAGGGTACTGCTGAATTTCTTGTGAGCTTTGATGACTTGTACCCCACAGATTTTTGGTCAACTAAGCAGGAAGATGATAAGATTTCAATTAAGAACCTCAGGATTTGTGGGAAAGATGTGCCTCGCGGATACTGGGTAGGTTCTCTCAATACTTGTATTACACCTTTTAGACATTTTTTATGAATATTCTAATCCGTTCTTAAAAGTTACCATATTATGTTAATTATAGTTGAATTATTACTGGGAGTTGGATCTCATTATTTATTGCCAAGAAGTATTTGCAAGCAGGCTTCATATTTTTGAGAAAAGAATGTTTATTAATGGCAATAAGCCATTCTGTTTGGTATACTTGTGTGTCTCATGATTTGTCCTTGGGGCTTTCCTACTCAAAGATTTGGCTTGATAAGCATTGTTTTCACTATTTTGGTTGTGAGTGGCTATTGAAATGTTGCCACATCCAGAGAAGCTTTTCTTATCTGATTTGCTATACGTTTTTGCATATTACCCCTGTAATCAGAGCACTGTTCTCAGTATTTCCTCAGTTAACATATGGAAAATTCTGTTCCTATCATCGTCCAGTCCTGGTCACCACACTGAGAGGAAGAGAGGAGAAGTATGTCTAGGGACTTCGAAAAAGAAAAGGAAGTCAGTGAGCCAAAGTAGGTAAAAAAATTGTAACCAAAGTGTCCAATTTCTTTGCATATCAATAGTACAAATTTCCTTGAGATACAATCCTATGGCCAAAACATTTTGATGTTCAACTTATGTAAGGGACCAAGCTGGACAGATGTGTACCCCTCCCCTACTACACTATTAGATATAGTGGATGCTTATGTTGATTCTTTGTGGAACACTTTCACCTTTTTTAGTTTAACAAATGTAAGGGAAAACCCCGGAAAATGTAGGCAGCCATCTCTGCTACACTAAGTAACTGTACAATGGAGGCGTATGCTTGTGTGTCAAACTTCCCTGTATGGAAGTTCCTATGGTTATTATGTCAACCCTACCAAAAATACAGTTTTCTTTATATTGCAATAGGTGGAAAAAATAACCTTGTTGTAATGTTATTACTTATTTGGTGAAGTTGTTGTATTTTCTTTCTAATTGTATATGCCATGGGATTTGAAGATGAAGATACATGCAGTGTGTTAAGTATCTTTATTTTATTATAATTCATAATATTGCTTTCATTCATTAAGTTTTGAATTTTCTTAGTTTGGAACATTCCTGATTGTTTTCTTTTATTTTGACTTTTCTTTTACAGATGTTCTGCCGTGGCAGTAAGAATGAAACCAGAGGCTTCAGGTAATACTTTATCACCATGTTTGGTGTAATTCTTCGTATTCAATGACTCAATCAAAGATATTCAACTATTGCATATCAACTACCCTATTTTCATCTTTTGCATATCAACTACCCTATTTGTTACTCTTATTTTTTAACCTGAAACTATTTTTGTATGCGAAGAAATGTGTATACCAAAGATTGAGACTCATGTAAGAGACCGTACATCATGCGTTGACTGCAAACCATTGATTACAAACCAGACTGCAACCAGCTTATTTGACAGAAAATCTGGTCAATTTGTCAGATATTTTGTTCATTTAATCTAAGCTTGTTAATTTGACTGGTCAAAAACTTGTTTGATTTGTATCTTTTATTCAACCAAAACTATATTTTAGTCAAATGAAATGCCGTATAACAAAGGTATGTATATGATGCTTATTTGTGGGTTGATATCCTTTATTGATTTTGTTATCGTATAGGATATATAAAATGGTTATTTTATGCTATTTAAAATTTTGCCTGAGTTTATTTTTTTATGGTTTTGTGGTTGTTTGTTACGATTAATATTTAAAATATATAGTTGATTATTACTAGTTCAATCACAATGAAACAAAATAATACCTTTATTGACTGAATGACTGATCCCATTTATAAGATGTCTTCTGCAAACCATATCTACAACTTATGGTAACCCTCTCTTGTTATTCCAGCTGTGGTTTATGGGTTCTTATGCATTCTCTCTCTGTGAGGATAGAGGATGGAGAGAGTCAGTTTACATTCAACGCAATATGTGATTTTGTTCACAACTTCTTCATCTGTGAGGAATGTAGACAACATTTTTACAAAATGTGTTCAAGGTAAGGGAATTGAGTAAATACTAAAGTTATCAATCAAATTCAATTTCTTTCTACTCTTGTAATTCGAAATAAATTTTCAGTGTTTCAAGTCCTTTCAACACGGCCCGGGACTTCGCACTCTGGTTGTGGAGTACCCACAACAAGGTGAACGAAAGATTGTTGAAAGAAGAAGCATCTCTAGGCACTGCTGACCCCAATTTTCCAAAGACAATTTGGCCACCAAATCAGCTTTGCGCTTCCTGTTACTTAGTCTCTGATGAGAAGAGCAACAAAATTGAATGGAACCAAGATGAGGTGTTTAAGTTTTTGACTGATTACTACGGTAAAACACTAGCGTCTCTGTACAAGAACAGGAATATTGGCGGAAATGATGGAGCTGAAGGAGGTGTTGAAGATCTAATAGCCGCGACTAATGCAATTGTGGTGCCTGTAGGAGCTGCATTGGCTATTGCTGTTGCTAGCTGTGCTTTTGGAGCACTTGCTTGCTACTGGCGTTCGCAGCAAAAGAGTCGGAAGTATTTTCACCACCTACACTCTTTAAAGAACATTTGATAATTAGGAGGGTAATGAACTCTTTCAAAAATTAACCATGACTGGGTCCTGAAGAATTAAAAGGGGTGGGTATATGGAGAGAGAGATTGTGTTGGGAGTTATTGAGATTCTTATATATCACTTTTTGTTTTGCATAACGTTTCAGGCCTAGGAGAACGTGGAAGTAGGAATTGTAGACAAGTACCACTTCAAGGCATGTGAGGTGCATTGCAACCTTCATAGGCATCCAATCCAATTCATGCTCTTACTCCAAAGAATCTTGCCAAGTTCCTTTTTGAATGCTTCCTTAATAGAATGAATGTACAGAATACAATTCTTGCTCTGGTGACCATTACTGATATGTGCTATTTTCTTTCACTTTTTTGGCCTTCACTTCACTATACAACCTAGGATTTCGGGGGGAAAGAAGCACGTGACATGTAACATTTTTGCTTTGTAATTTGGTGTTATTTTTTCAATATTAAAGTAACTGTATAAGCTAAAAAGCCTGACTTGCATAATCTGGTTTCACTTTTACCAAACATTTGAATGAAATCAAAGTCTTGAATAGATTATCATTTAAAGGTCTTTATGGTTCGGTTGAGATTTTATTTTTTAACAGTTTCCTGCTGTTAAATTATTTTTTTACTAAATCCATGCTAGTTAACTAGTTGTCTGTGAATGATTATCATTAAGATTTTAAGTTTCAATCAAAACTTAACGTTTGATGGTCTGTATTTTGCCACTATTTACATTCAATCAAACATACCACATAGTCAACAAGTTACGAATTGTACCCAACTTCTGCCATTGCTAAGATTTATTCAACTCTAAATGTTAGCCAATTGCAAATAGCAAATTTAAAAGTAAATAAATAGAAGTACTAAAAAATAATGAAAATACGAGGAGTGACTGACACTAAACACCGTTTTGAACTTCGGTATAATAGGGGCAATTGGTTCATCCTATCCATCCAAATGCAACTAAAGCTACACATTCATACTGCTCCTGTAACTGAATCACAGACAGAGTTGTAAATTTATATTACCAGGTAGTGCCACCAGTAATTCGTTTGGCTTGGAGAATCACATAGTGAAGAAGAGGATAGTATTGTTTGATACAAAGGACTGAAAAAGAAATGAAGATTGGGACTTGAATGCGACTATACTAAGAAAATCAATAGAATAGGAATCTATTGACTATTATCTTTATCAATTGGAGGACTATCTGAGAATTGAAAGATTGCAACTTGCATATCAGTACCCTGGATCAAATAGTGACTAACAATGATGCCATGGGAATACAATGTCATTTTCTATGGCTTTTCATTAAGTGGTAATCTGGCCATTACAAGTAACATGAAACTCAAGATGATAGACGAAAGTAGCATCCTAAAATGAAATTAATGCCCCAAAAGTACCTACCAATCTTTGATTGCAATATATACATGCCATGCGTTTTTATATCTAACCGTGTAATTTTCTCTATAATTATAAATTTCTATCTATACATCTGAACAATTTCAATCAGTAAACAAACATTAATGTAAATGTATAACTTGCTGTTTCCAAGACTTCCCGAAGAGTAGCTATAGCAGAGGGGCTAGGTAACACAAGTGGCATTGCAATGCCTCCTTATGAGCTACGAACATCTGAATTTCAGTGTCCCCATCCTTAGCAAACTCCAGGTTCTCAAGGAACTTGTCTCCGTCTAATTTACATGAAAAAAAATCAGAAGACAAAGTGCAGCATCTTAAACCAAGAGCTTTTCATCCTTCGATTACTTCAAGTGGTTACCGGCTACAATATTTTTACAGTACTTGTATGATATGAGGCTGAGGCTGCAAGTCTGCTTGCTCGCTTTCATCGTCAGATGAACTGGCCAAGCCATTAAGATGCTCCTAACAGTAACAACAGCAAATATCAGAGAGTTCATTATATGTAAATAGATGATTCATGTGATATAGTGAATGATCCATGGCAGAGACTTACTCGATGCTGTCTCCGATGCCGTTGGATTAATGTCACTGCTCTAACCATGAAGTATATGGGAAGAACAACTCCCACAGTCCGAAATAACAACAGCTATAAAAACTCCATTAAATTGAATAAACCTGGTAAGTACGAGCACAATCTATGCGCTTACTAAAATGATAAGTTGAGTTATGCAAAACGTACCAAAAAGAGTGGGAAAGAATAGTCCTTATTTCCACTGATTACAAGGGGGAGTGTGTGTCTTAAAATCAGAAGAACCATGAACTGCCCAAGAGAAACAAAGATTGGAAATGTCACAACAGGTAGGAGTAAGTAAGGGCAGAGTGGCATACATGCATAAGAGAGACAAGAGAGGTTACAATGACAGCAATTGAACGACAGCAAATCAAACTTCCTGTAGCAGAGGCTGAATACTGATCATAGTTAGAAGTGGTAACGTTTTGATCGGTAGGGACCATGCTAACCAAATGTGTACTATTCAAGTCTCTTCTTGAAATCTCCCAATTCCCCCTGACATAAACATCGTGGGAACACATTGGAAAATGGAAACATAAAAACAAGGTTCACAGATAAACTTATGGGGGGAAGAGTGAGAATTTTTTACTTGGACGTTACCTGAAACTCATTGGAATACGCCCAAACTGAAATAGCGGTGGAGGAGCAGTATAACCAGGCCTGAATTGCTGAATTTACAATATAGGGAAATCATCAATTAAAAGCAATTCAAGTTAATCATAGGTGAAAGATAACAACACGTGAAACCCAAATAATTGTGTATGAGAATTAGGGACGAGAACAAAATTTAAGTTTACCTGGTGGCATATCTCACAGGTAGTGTCACCCTTCTCATTACACCATCGTTGTATACATCTACGGTGAGCGAACTGCAAAAAATCAATAGAAGTGTACAATGTTTAAGCCTTAACTTTGGCAGATAAATAAAAATTTGATCACTATACCTAGTAGTGGTTAGACTTAGATAAATATCAGCTGTTAGTATATCTACAACTAATAAAAAATGAAGAGTCAAACAAACACAGAAAAAGATCTTTGTTTCCTGGCATTTCACCAAAATCATTTGGTTATAAATATATAGGGAGGAAGGAAGATCTTCTATGTGTAACATGGTAACTGACATGTTAAAACAATAATTGATATCATCTCCACAAATGCAACCATGTGACTGAATTACAAATACACAAATAATTTTTAGTGTTATAAATTATAAAACAATTAAAGTCACTAAATTTTGTGTTCATCACAACAAATTTGGTTTTCCATTAAATTTTGAAACGCAGATACCATGAATTCTCGTTACAAATGACAACAACACAGATTAAAATACTCAATCACTTCACCTATCTAAGCATATGATTATGAATATACCAGCAATTTCACTAACCTTCAAACTACCACAACAGGAGCAGGGTGTCTCCATATTGGTATCTTCATCGTCATCATGACATATCCTGCACTCTACCAGCTTCCCCGGAAATTTTATATCATCCATACCCACCTTCACCAAATTGAGATCAATTTTCGCGTCATTCACTGCTGAGGACGCAGCCAACATAGACTTATTCCTGCTTTCAAGTGCAGCTTCTAATGTGGATTCAGTAAGCAATCGATCGACCAGTAACTCAAAGTGATCCCCCATCTTTAATACCACAAATGACTACTATACTCCAAGGAACGCACCTCTAGAACATGTAACAATCCTTCAGAGATTCTGGAAATGAAACCCACATGCAAGTAAAGAAACAAAAAATGCATATCAGCAACATCGAGAAGCATATTTAGAAAAGGTCAAATTTTCCGTTTGGGTGCTCATAAAATTGGGGAATTTTATCTTCATGCCGATATTCCCAGTTAGCTGGAGCCCACATAATGCTTGTCAATATCATAAACACAAAGGTCCAAAAGCGGAACAAACACACCCCATCCACAACAACAATTATATTTCTTTTTTGAAAAAAAAAAACAAAGTTAATGGAATCTCACAAACTGCTACAAACATCAACAAAAGTGATAAATTAAACTGAATCATTAATTTCGAAATTCTGCGTCAGAAAACAAGGAATTTGCATTTACAGTGAGAAACACAGCAACTTAAAAAAAGGGTGCACCCCCAGAACCCATTAAGTCGAAGCAAGGGCAGAGGCATTAAAGAGAAAAGAAAAGTAGGGAGAAAAAAAGTGAAGGGGGAAAGAGGAGACATACCCAGATGAAAAAAACGGAACAAGAGAACAAAAAGCAAGCACCTTTACGCACAGAATGACTTAAAAAGAGGAAAGAAGCATCGGAATTGAAAAAAGAAGGGTGGAAAGGAAGTGGGAATCTTACAAGAAGGGGATCGCATTTTGTTGAAGCTAAGAAAGCTTTTTGAAACCTTTTTGCATTTCTTTGCAGAAAACCGGCGACATAAAAAGGGGGGAAAGTTCTGGTTCTACAAACTTGAGGGAAAGAAGAGGTTTGGGAATGAAGCAAGAGATTGAGTGTGGCTGATGTGTAAAGGCAAAAACAATGAAAGATGCGAATTTTCCTTTGTTGTGTTGTGTGAAGGGTGTTCTTATTTATAAGAATGAATGTTGATTGTGAGAGAAGAGGTTGGGACCGCCATGAATATCATTCCACTCTTGCTTCCTTATTTCACCACCGTTCTTGTTAATGTCATTTTGCCTTTGCTTCTTCCTCTCTTTTATCCCATTTTTTCTCTCTCCTTCTTCCTTTTTTCTAACTAACTACCTCACCCATGGGCTTAGTGTGCCATCAACGTGTCCCAACTGAATAATAATAAAAAATAAATAATACTATTCTTTTTAATCTATTTAAAAAAATAAAAAATATTAAGTTTTCCTCTGGATATTTTTAATCCAAATTATAAATTTAAAAAAAAAATCATTGATCATATTTGACTTAACCTAATATGAACTCAACCGTATAAAAATCGCTGTAACTTGTGCATAATAGCTTTCTTTTATTGTGCTGAAGTGGTAAAAATCATAACTATTTTTTTTATAAAAATAACTAAATAAAAGTGACTAGTTATTTTTAATTTTTTTTTTCATAATTACAATTTTCATCCACAAATTGCGACTTATTTGGATGATTGAAGTACCCAGTGTGGTTTCAATCCAATGACTCACACCATGAGCACATGATTATTTATAAAAAATAAAATAAAATTGCAAAAGATATTGTTTTCAATGGCCAAGTGCACAAATAGATATTAATATGGGTAATGATATAGTTTTAGAAGAATATGGATTTAAATAAAAGCTTGATATTAAATTTTAATCAGTTTTAAAATTATTATATTTGTACATATTAATTAAGAATTAGTTCTCACCTGCTAAAATATATTTTTCTCAGTTTTGAAAAAATTCAATAGATAAATAAGTCAATCAATAATGTTGGAAGAAAAATGAGTCCTCATGTAACTCGGTTCATTTTAAAGTAAATTAAGAAGTCGAAAAAGAAACAAAAAAGTATAATAAATAAATCATATATTTTTTATGCAATTATTTTTTAAATATTTTGTTAGTTTTACTCTTTTAACTTCTATACAAGTTCATAAAATAGAAAAAAATAGGAAGAAAAGTATTATGCTTTCTTCGTGTATTTCTCTAAAACTATAAACTTTTTTTATTTTATTTAAGTTTTAGGTCTCTATAATAAACTTTTATTAATATTAGACCACACGTATGAGAATACTATTGATAAAATAAGGTGATCAAAATTTTAATCTTGATAAATTTTTTGTTCTCGTATAATTGGTGTAATCTTTTTTTCATTAGTTTTGCATGTGGGAACTTTATATTTCATTTGACTAGTAGAGGAATAACTCTTAATAATATGAACAAGTTCATGTGTAATTTTATAGATTAAATATTTCGAAAAATAATTAGAATTTTATACAAAGCATTTTAAAAAAAAAAAATTAAATATTTCTTAGGAACCACTCAAGCTAAAGAAGCTTAACCTAAATTGTGTGAAGATTTTCTATCAAAAAATATTGAAATTTTAAGTTGCAGTATATAGTCTCGTTTATTGCATGGTCATAATTAACTTGAGTTAGTATATATACAAGTTTGAGTAAAAAATATGGTTTATTGTGATATTTAAAACTTCTTAGATGAGTTAAAAATGGTTTTGTTTTGATCTGCACATTTGATATGTATATATTAGTATATTTATGACTTCTTTTATATATAGTTTGAACATCTCACTAATTTATGATGCTCAAAATATGGTAATTATTATTGAAATCAAACATGATTGTTTAAGTTTTATTTTATTATAATTTCAAGTTTAAACATGAGATATGTAATGAGAATTATCTCTTATCTCACGTTGTCATGATAAAGCAGTGACATGATAAAGCGACAATAATAAATGTTAAGTTAAGGATGATCCGATAGTGATCCAATAGTGGGTGGCACGATAGGTCCAACACAAACATTTGTTAGGTCGAAATGGCTCTGATATCATGTTATGAAGTGGACTTTAAGCCTAACTCAACCCCCATAAAACCGGCTCATAGGGTTGAGGTTTGCACCCACTTATATATAATGGAAGGCTCTAATCTCTTCCAACAATAAATAATTTGAAATGTTTTTTTAAGTTTGTGATTAGAGTAACACGAAAAAACTATATAAAATTATTTTAGAACCTTATATATATATATATATAACAATTTTTTTTTACTCAAATTCACTTTTTTTTTCACTAAATTAAATAACCACACTTTCTATTTACTTTCTCTCTTCGGGATTCCAAAATTAATCTTCTACTCTTTACACCCCTATATAAACAAACTAAATATTGAATACAAAAAATATACGATATTCATACTAATATAAAATCATTCATTACTTTGTTTATATAAATCAAAATTAATGTAATATATATAATGAGAAGAAAAAAATATTAAAACATTTTTGTTTCAAATTTTTATTTTCTTATACTTTTAATTTTTCATTTTTGTCTCGCACTTTCAAACTCATAATCTTGAAATTCTTCCCAAAAACCCTACGTCTTTTCATGGTCATTTCACTTTCCTTAATTTTATTTTTTGTTTTTGTCTTCGTGGTCATTTATCTCTCCTTAAATGTATTTTACTCATATTTATTTTTCAAGTATTGTCCCTAATTACGATAATATACTCACATTTTCTTTTTCATGTAGTGTCTCCAATTGCAACAGTAAGTTTAATTATTGTTGGGGATTCCACATTGACTAAAGATTAAGACATTTCAGTGGATGCAAACCTCACCTTATAAGTCAGTTTTATGAAGTTGAGTTAGACTTAAAGTCAACTTCTTAATAATTATTTAGTTTTATATTCATTTTAGTGTCCCCCAAACCTACGTTATAGTTAAATAATATATTTTTCTTTATATAGGTTTAACCAACACTACTTTGTAAATGTGTGTCCCATTGGATGCAGTCTCTAATACATAGCCACACAAAAATATTAGCTTACATTTCTATTGAGACATTAAACTCACACTAGTCTCATGTAACGTCGCTCTTTTGGGAACTCTACCATTAATATTTCTTCCAGTAATATATATTACAATAAAATATATATTAATTAGAGAGTAAAAATAACTAGTCACTACATTAATTCAATTAAATACTATTTTATAAATTAAAAAAATTATTGATATCTAAAATATTTGTTATTATTAATAAATAATTTATAAATTAATATTTATATAGCTACTAATTTTAAAATCTAATTAGTTGTAGCTAAAACTTTGATAGCTAATTAGATATCAATTTAAAAGATATCTTTCAATAATAAAAACTACTTTATATACAAATAATTTTTTTAGTCTATAAAATAATATCTAATTTAGTTGATTTGATAGTGACTAATTATATTTTGTCTCTAAAATTAATTTTTATTTAATGATTTGCTTTGATATATATATATATATATATATATAAACTTTTTTTAAAAAAATTAATTCATATATTAAAAATAAGTTATTCATAAATACAACCTAATATTATTAGGTAAAAGAAGCTAACCAACAAAATACAAACATTTAACATAAATTGCATTAAATTTCATTATATATTTATATCAAGTGTGAACCACATATTCTTTTTGGTAGACATGACGAGGCTATGTGGAAAATTTACCTAACACATTAATTATTTTATCGTTTGTAAATATCCCATTGCAACTTTTAAGAGACCAAGTACAATTATTAAATACTCACGTAAATATTTACATGGTCTTTCGTTCATGTAAAATTGAAAAAGTTTTAAAAAGTACTTGCTATGATTATATTAAAAAAATTCTCATCAAATAGACAAGTGATGACCAAAACAATTGTGATGTTTCAAAATATAAAATAAAATTATATTCATTCAAAGAAAGACAAACTAGGTAGATTAATTGCAAAACTAAAAGAAAGCAGACACTTGTTTACACATACGACGCATGAAAATAAATTTCCTTTTTGACTTGCCACATTTCCATTTCCATGTTCTCTTCAATATATCGTTTTCTTCCATCACCAACCCCATTCAGTAAAAACAATCACAATAAATAATTTTCTCTAATTAATTATGTTTATGTTAAGCTTTATATTAGTGTGAAATCGACTAGAGATTATAATATTTCATTATATATAAGTGTATGCAAATCTTATCCTATGAATTGATTTTATTAGAGTTAGATTTAAAGTGAAAGTTAAAGTGTATCTCTTCCGATATTATTACGAAATGACTTTAAGTCTAACTCAACCCCATAAAACCGGCTTATAGGGTTGAGGTTTGCACCCACTTATATACAATGAAAGACTCTAATCTCTAGTCGATATGGGATCGCCAACACACCTCTCACGCCGAGACTGTCAACTCGTGTGTGTGACTATATATTATGGGTGATCCGATAGCGTTCCGATAGCGGGTGACACGATAGGCCCAACAAATACTCGTTAGGATAGGCTCTGATACCATATTACGAAGTGGACTTTAAGCCTAACTCAACCCCATAAAACCAGCTCATAGGGTTGAGGTTTGCACCCACTTATATACAATGAAAGACTCTAATCTCTAGTCGATGTTATATATAAGATAAAAGTTAAAGTGAAATTTTAAGTTTGTTACATGAACAAATTTTCTTCTTTCGATTTTTCAAGATTACATCTTACATAGATTAATTTTTAGTTAAACTTTGCGTTGATGCAGCTTTTAATGTTTTGGTTTCTTTCCCTTAAAAGAAAACCCTCTTGAGAATATGAAGGCTTAAGTTGAAGTTCCATTAAAGAACATTAATTGAATATAGAAGATTGCAATGAGAGCATTGCATGCAAACCAATAAACACAAAATGGTAGTTGAAACAAGTGACAGTTAACGACACTGAGTATTAGATTCAAGAACGTCACCATTATCATTATCATTAGAACACAATGAAGCATTAGGTTAACCCACGACAATTATGATGTTTGACTGGTTAGGTTTAGCAAAGTCTGAGGTATGGACTTTATTCACTCATAATGTGAATGTATTCCATTTAATACATAAACTCACCCTCTCTTTATACTTTTATTATTGAATCTGGTTCATCTTCTTCCTGCTCCATTATAATCATGGAGGGCTATGCAAATCTCATGCGTACGAAAAAACAGATTCCAATTATTGTGTAGGTGAACCACCAAACTAATTTAGGTGTTTATAAGTGCACGGAAGAATATCAAAGATGGTGCCTCATGCAATTCATTTTGACTTATTTAGAAACTTTTTAGTCAAAACACGAAAAGCCAACATGGCAAAAAACTATACGTGTTTCTTTATTGAATTATTGTGAAGCTATGAGGTAGTAGATTTGTTCATTTGGTTTATAAATTCAAACTTTTGTGTCACCATCATTGAAGGAAAAAAGGAAACTAAAAATGCCTTCTTAATTTACAATTATTCTCTTCAAAGCAGTAATCATTCATGGGCAGTTTCTTCCTGGGTAGTTCTTCATGCACCCTATAATGTCCTTACCATGTTATGCAAAACCAAACTATTTCTATTATTTTTAAAAATCCTAAAATACACTTGAACTATTATTTTTTAAAAATTCTAAAATGCACTTAAATTGTATTTATTTTTTTTTATTCTGGATTATGGAATCCCGAAAATTGTTGTATTGCCAATTTTGGTAAAATTTCAGACTCACCAATCCGTAATTTAAAATATGCATTTCACATTAAAATATGTATCATTAAAAAAAATATCCAACAATCCGTAACAGAAACCTGCTCGAATTCAGAAATCCATAATTAAAAAAAAATGGAATTTAAAAAATTGGGAGCCCATAAAGAAAAATGTAGGAGTGCTGAAAGAAGATCATGAACTGCAACAACCTAACACGATATGGATTGGGCCAAACTAATAATTATAAATATATTTTAAATTTTGTTTACTTAAGGAACATTATGAAAAAGTCTTATTGATTAAATATTTAGACAAATATAATTTTAATTTAACATTATTTAAAAGAAAATTATAACAAAATTCATTAAAATAATTAAAAAAATATATTTAATATTAATTGAAAAATATTATTCATATTATGCAAGGCAAAGATATTTAATAGAAAAAAAAAAGTTAAAGGAAGAACGAGGCAAATACAAGATATTTAGTGAATTTCCTTTGTTATATAAAAGAATGAATGTCATTTTGGTTTTGCTTTTTTCTAACTAACTACCTCACCCACGGGCTTAGTGTGTCATCATATTAACTATCATCACAAATACAATCTACTTTTAAAAGAAAAATATTCATTTCTTTGAGATAAAAAAAGTAAAAAAATATTAAGTTTTCCTCTAGATATTGTTTTTTCATATTAAGTAAACAAATATTTTTTGAGTAAAGAATCTCCGATAACCAAAACCAAAAGCAATTAAAGGGTTGAAAAATCAAACAATTATTATATATAAAAAAAAGTAATTGTTGTTAGAGGAGAATTCATAATTCATAAAAAAATTCAACTCTTTGACACAAATGTTTTGATTTGAAATTCAAAGTAGAAGTGATTAAATTATTTTATTTCTTTACTCTCAACAATAATAGTAAAAATTGCAGTTCTATTTGCTCGTTTATTAATTATGTTTATATGAAACCATGTATTTTAGATAGCGGAACAGATCATATTATATCTGATTCACAATTTTTCCTACACACTTTCTCATTATTTATTTTAAATGTTAATCTGCCCACAAGCGTAACCAAATATTTTTTCACATGGTTGTGTTTTGCAGGCAGGATGATTGACTCGGTAAACAAGCAGGTTTATACTATATGTCAATCTCCATTTAATCTATTGCATTGTGACATTTAGGTTCTTAGGAAACCCTAACTTATTTTGGATTTTTTTTTCTCACTATAGTCAATGACTAGACTATACTAGATGTACTTGACTATTTCTTATGAATAACAAATATGAAACCCAACATCTCTTAGAATCATTAATTACATTTGCACAAAATCAATTTCAGACATCTACTAAAACCATTTGTGTGTTACGTCACTCCATTAACTTGTATATATTTTTTATACATGGAGTGATGTAAATACACACATTTTTTTTCTTATCATATTTTTATATACCATTTTCTTATAAAATATTCTTTGTTCAAAGTTAAAACCTAAAAAATATGAAGGTTGAAAAGTACAAGTATGTATATATGTATGTGTAAGATTTGTTACCTTTCAATCAATGGATAACTTTTACTTTTGTTTAAAACAAAAATCAATGACAAAGCAAAATTATTTAAAGTTATAATTTTTTAGTAAATTAATCTCTCAATCTACATCACTTGATACCTAAACTAATCTCTCAATCTACATCACTTGATACCTAAACTAATCTCTCGATCCATGCCACTTAGTACTAAATTGAATATTGATCCTAAATATAGGAACGAATAAAATAATTATACTAAATTATAATTTAATAATTTAATAGAATTTATTTTTTATATAAATTTATTAAGAATATAATATGTGATAAAGGTCAGACTAGTATAATGCGAAGACAAGGTTGCGCAAAGACAAAACTGTCCCTATATAAACTGCACATTTATTTTTATTTTTATTTCGGATTATGAAATTTGGTAAATTTTCGGATTGGCGCTTCCGGTAAATTTTTGGATTGGCGCATCCAGTAATCTCCCGGATTGATGCTTCCGGTAGTACATAAATGATAGTGTTAATCCAAAATAAAAAAATGCAAAACATCAATAATTGAAAAAACCATTATGGATCCGATAATCCGTAATTCAAAATATGCATTCCGGATTCAGAAATTCATAATTAAAAAAAATCATTCCAAATCCACCAATCTGTAATAGAAATTAGGCTTCCGGATTCAGCAATCCGGAAATCAATAATTTATGCAAATTTTGCTTTCGGAACACCCCCTCATCCGGAATGCAACATGATTCACTTACGGATTGATGAACCCGCAGTACACTCCCATATCCCGAAATTATGGGGATCAGTTTCGGAATTTACAAAAATGTGAGGTGCAGGAAGAAAAATGTAGGGGTGCAGGAAGAAACTGCCTTATTAATATGGTGAAGATTGGGTCAAGCTACCAATTCATGTAAGCCCACAAACGGTAGGCCCAATTTTCCTTTTCTGAAGGCTAAATCCATATAAGCCCAATTTATTTGAAATATTGTTAGGAGAAAAGAGGGGTGGTAAGATATAAGAGGAGTTGCGCCAAATATTGAAATTAAATAGCGTGAGGTTCATAATGCAGCAGTCAGAGCGTTCGTGTTTTCCTTCTCTTCTTCTCTCTCGCCGGCGCTCTTCAGCCACCGTCTTTGCTCCCTCCGATTCCGCGTTCAAGAAATCTGCCCAGCCCTCCCTTGACGTCTTCCGCTTCCACCTCACCGCCGTCGTCAAGATCCCTACCATGCTCCTGGCCAGTCTCTTACGCTTTCAACTTCCTCGTCCGACCGCCTAACGTCGATCAACAACATCAAGCTCACTGAATCCCCAATCTACGCCGACGGTTCTCTTTTAGTTTATGCCATTGACAGGTTCTTCGATCCTAACTTTCTATTTAACAGTCAAAGACCTATTTCTTCCGTTCCAATTCCTCTGTTCTGCCAAGAACCACACCGCAAGTGCCTTCGGTTCCTTCAACCAAGCCATTCAAATCCTAAAAACCGATGGATATGGCTGCGTTCTTATGAATGCAGCTTTTCGTTGTGCGCGCCGGCTTCCGTGGAATGTTCCCGTTAACGAAAGATCTGGCGGCCTTTTGATTTTTAACGGAGTTTCGATGTTCTTTCCGACATGTTCTTGTTGTTGATTATGAGAAAACCTGTTTGATCCTTTGAATTTTGAGGCACTTTAATTTTTTAATTATTGCTGTAGAAATACATTCATTCTTGTGTTGCATGTGTGATGTTAAATACATTTTTTTTTTTTTAAGTATCCAATTCTTTAAAGATTCTTGATGAGCGTTACCTTATATAAAATAATGCTGATTAAAATTAACCATATACGTAACCCATTTTTGCTTCATTGCTGTAGAAATACATTCTTGTTTTGCATGTGTGATGTTGAAATACATTCTCAAATTTCTTTTCTGTAGAAATATATTCTTGTTTTGCATGTATGTGTGATGTTGAAATACATTCTCAAATTTCATTTTTAAATATCTCATTCTTTAATTTACATTTTCAAAAGTTTAAGATGACTGTTACCTCATATATATATAAAATAATGTTGATGAGAATTAACTATAACTTTTATACACATAAAAATTAAAAGAAAAATATTATTTTAAGTTCAATTTTTGTTATTTTTGTATTAAAAAAATTCCATAACATGTTTTACTTTGTCTATTTTAAAGATGATGATGAAATGATATTTGATGGGAGATGTGTTTTTTTTTTTCTTCTAAATATTTGTTGGTATTTTTTTTTTTTAAGTAGGAAAGAACATCGTTGTTAAGTTTAAAGACCGAGTTATATTAATGACAAATTACTCCAAAAATGTCGACAACGTGGATCTCTCGTAGAAATTTACGAGATCGTTTCATCGAAGTCGACGCGAAACAATGAAGCATGCTCGTGATAGATGAAATATCCATTGGTTTAGGGTTTGAATGTCTTGGTTGATGGAATCGGAGGTGCGGTGTGGTTGTTGGCAGAATCGTAGAAATTTGAATTAGGTTTTGACTGTTAAATTGAAAGTTAGGTCGAAAAACATGTGTCGTAAACTAAAAGAAAGTTGTCGTGGAGATTGACGATTGTGTGAGTTTGATGTTGGTGATGGAAATTACACGATCGTATGAAAGAGTTGTGACCGTAAGAGACTGACCAAAGAGTATGGTAGGGATCCCATGCCAAATTTAATTAATATAGATAAAGATATTTGACATTCTTGTAAGAATTGTAAATAATAATAATAATAATAAATTATCATTTGTCGCTAAATATTTCTTACATCCTTCCTTTAAACTCCTTTTGATAATAAAATATTTATATTTGATTAATAAAAATAAATATATAAAAAGATTAAAGATAAAATAATTATATTTTTAGTTTTCAAATAAATATATAAAATAATTAAAGATAAAATAATTATAAAGATAAGATGATGAGATGATGAGATGATGAGATATTGATGATGAGATATTGAGATAATTATGTGTATGGCTGTGTGGTTTCACAACAGTAGTATGACAGGTGCAGGTCTCTGGATGCTAATTTCAATACACGAGTCTTCCGGAAGTAGAGTCAAGTGTCTATGTGTTGTGAGTCAGTAAAATCTAACATATGAAAGATGAATTTTATGAATGTAATAGACACTGGTTTGAAAAATCATATGAGAATTGATTAATTAAGCTTATTAATTCGAAATTTAAATTATATCAAAACTTTTTATATAGATAGCTTACTTGTAATTTGTTTGTGTTTGTTTCTTTATCTGTAATGATCGTGTTTTACACGGGAGCAGGTAATAGAGCTCCTTATAGTTTTATTTGAATGCTTTGTTTTGTTGTTAAAACTTTTGATGTATATATTAAATCCGGGATATTTCTTTTGAAGTACACATATGAGAAAGTAGTATATGTTATTTGTAATTAGATATTGTTTGTTTTACTTTTATTACATTATATATGGATAAAATTAAGGATGTTACAATTTTAATTATATTTTTTCAAGAAATTATATTAATATTTAACATTTAAGTAATCCTATCATTTTTAATAGGTAAAATGCGTCTTATTTAATACATTTTACACATAATTATTTCCAACTAAGATTTAAGTAATATGAACTATACTGATAAAAGAGAATTAGATAATTTCATACACAATGTTTGATCGGTTATTGAAAAAATAAATAATGTTTAATCGTACGTATTAATATATGGTGCAAGTTATAACTAAATCTAAATAAAAAAAATATACGTTTTAATTTCAATCAAATTAATAAATTGGAATATTAAGAAAACTTGAAATATATTTTTAAATGAGAAAAGTAAAGTATAGAAGATACAAATTTAATAAGAGTGATTAAGATTATAATATGTTATACAAGTATATATAATTTATTACAGTTTATAATTAATAGATTTACGGAAAAATATAAACGGAAAACAAGTTAAAAAAGTAAATAAAGATATAAGATGAAATATTTGATAAGTGGTACTAGAAAGTAAATAAAAGTGCGTGTATGTGTTTCTGAGTATGTAAGATTCTTTAATTTACATTTTCAATGTTTAAGATTAGCGTTAACTGATATTCTCAATGCATCTGTATAAATAATAATGCTGATTGGAATTAACAATATACGTATAAAAATAAAGAAAAAATATATTATTTTGAATTTAATTTTTGTTATTCTTGTATTTAAAAGATTTATTAACATGTTTTACTTTGTCTATTTTAAAGATGATGAAATGATATTTTATGAAAGATGTATTTTCTAAATATTTGTTGGTATGTTTTTTTTATGTAGTAAATAACACCGTCGTTAAGTCAAAATATCGTTAGATTTGGTGATATTGATGGTGAATTACCCCAATAACATAGAGAATGTAGGTTCGTTGTCAAAATTTCTGAGATTATTTCATGGCAGTCGACACGAAACAATGAAGCATGCTTGCCGACACCAAAAAGTTACATTTTCAAGAATGAAACCATGGTAGACGGAATATTCTTTGATTTAGGGTTTGAATGTCTTCGTTGATGGAATTAGGGGCACAGTTTTAAAACACAATTTTATACACTACAAGTATTTAAAATGGAATGCGTATATCTTTATATATATATATGGTAAAATGAAACTCAAACTTATCTTAAGGTGTTTAATAAAAACGACGAGCGTATAAAAAAAGTTTTGATGTGACAAATTTTAAGGACAACGTTTAGTGCATATTTGAACATTTCTCTCTTTTTTTTTAGTTTTTGTATGAATTAGTTCTTTCTCTCACTATCTACATAAACAAACAACTAATTAATCATTTATTTTTCTTCTTCCTCTATTTCGAGGACAAAATGCAGATATTCGTCTATAATGCATATTTAAAGATACTCACATACAACATTAAATTTTTATCACTTAGTTTATTATGAACTAGACATGAATGAATAAAGAATCTTCAATCCATTTCTTGTCAAACCTTTCCATATAGAGCATGAAGATAAAAAAATTATTTTTGAAAATTTTGGATAATTTTTGGAAAATTTGTTAAGAATATATATCGATTATAATGACTCACCAAATTTAAGGTTCGGGGGGCGATTTCCCTTGGACCGACATACGAGTATTGATAAACCAATTATTATTCGAGCACCTCTTCACATCACAAACCTCTCGATAAACTCGATCGGATTCAAGATGACACACAACTCCCTGGTCTCGAGTCGAGTAGGCAAAGAGGTTTTTGTGTGCCATTAAGATGTCGTTTATACAACGTGACTCTGACAATTACTCATCCATTTTTACATGTGGCACCTATCTAGTGGTTGCACGATCTTTCTCTTTTCTAACATCCCGTAACCTCTCATAACTTCTCATTTTAAAATACGAAACATTTTGCGCGCATTCTAAACCCTCCAAGCTTGTGTCCCTTTCTCAATGAATTTGTCTTTTGCACCATACTCTAGTAGGTACGTTTTATGGCTTAAACTTTCATAGCCTCAGTTCACATTATAAATGTTCTTCCCACATATGTGCTAAAAGGTAATAGTCCTTATAATCTCTCGTTTCAACGTCAACCAAACGTGCTAGCGGGAACACAAGCGCTATCTCTCCTGTGTATCTGCATTTGTTTTTATTTATATATTAAATGATGTTATTATTCACACACTTATATTAACAATATAAATTTAGAGTACATTATGAATAAAAAAATGTCGTTATCATCACTATTATGTAAAATCATTATAAGTGTTTAAAAACTAGATAAATCACTATAAGTGTTCCAGTCTTTACAAATTTTGTTTCTACGAAAGAATGTCAATTATCAATAAATTGCAAAACACATTGGTTGTTGAAGCTTTGTTGAAGCTTAAGAACTTCTTGATAATGCAACATATAATTGAGAGTAGCCGAAGTGATCTTCAAGTGTTTCGAAAAGGGTTTAGGGTTTGAAAATTTAAATTTTTTGAAAATAAATTTTGAAAATTTAAATTTTTTGAAAAAATAAAAAATGACTCATAATAAGAAAATAAAATCAAATATTGATATAAGGGAAATAGGAAAAAATATTGAAGAAAGTTAAAGAGGAAAATATTTTAAAAATTTTTAAAAAATTGAAAATTTAAAAATTCAAATTTTCAAAATTTAAAAATTTAAAATGTTGAAAATTTAAAAATTTAAAATTTTGAAATTTGAAGTGTTTTTGAAAAGGTGTTGGGGTTTGAAAATTTGATTTTTTTTTTAAAATTTAAAATTTAGATTTTTTTTTTAAAATTTAAAATTTCTAAAAAATTAAAAATATTCAAATTTAAAATTTCTAAAAATTTGAAAATTTTGAAAATTTGAAAACTTTGAAAATTTGAAGTCTTCAAAAAAAGGCCTTACGATTTGAATTTTTTTAAAAAAATAGAATAGCATATAAATTCCCATTCAGGCTTTTCAATGACAGTCTCCTTCAGCGTTCAAGAAATCTGGACAGAGCTCCCGCTCACCCCGCCCAGTCTCCGACTCCTCACCGCCGGCACCAAGATCCCTACCATGCTTTCCAGCCAGCCTCTCACAATTTCACCTTCTTCGTCCGACCGCCTAACGTCCATCAACAACAACAACATCAACCTCACGCAATCTTCGATCTACGACCATGCCTCTTTTTTACTTTAACACAGGTTCTTCGACCCTAACTTTCAATTTAACAGTCAAATACCTATTTCTTCTTATTCCAATTCCTGTTCTGCCAAGAACCACACCGCAAGTGTTTTCGATTCCTTCAACCAAGCCATTCAATTCCTAAAAACCGGTGGATACTCCGTCGTGCCTGCGACGGAATGCAGTTTTTCGGTGTCGCCGAGCGTAGCGGAATCACTCTGATGAATTTCGACAACAGAGTTTGTCTAGTTTTTTTTGAAGGATTCACAATCAGTATCACTCGATCTGACGACGTTTTGTTATTTAACGGAGTTCTGGTGTTCTTTCCCTTCTTCAACGATAGGATTGTAGTTGACGGCGTTAACGATATTCTGGCGTCACAGGTGAGAACGCTCTTGTTGTTGATATTGTTGTAGAAATACATTCTCATTTTAAGTATTTGATTTTCTTATGTGTTATTTATTGAACATGTGTTTTTTTTTTTTCTAAGTATTTGTTTATGAAATCGATAGCAAGTTTTTTCTTTTTTTTTAAAGTCTCTCACGTGTATTAAGTTTTTTCTTTTCTTTTGATTTCTTTGTAGATGTTTGAGTTCTTATTAAATTACTTTTTTTTATAATGAATAAAATAATAATTTGAAAGTTCTGATGAATAATTTTAATTTTCTTTTTTATTTATGTATTAAATAAATATATTTCTGTTGTTTTTCTAACGGTGGTAAAATGATAGGATAATGAAAGCGTGGATTTCAACATCACACAGCAAAACGAAAAGGTTCGAATGGTGTTGCAGTTGTTGAAGCCGTTAAGTCACGACGGACGGAGTATTCACGTTTTTTGGGTTTGTTTGACTTGGTGTGGTTCTTGGCATAACAACAAAAATTGGAATTAGGTTTTAACTCTTAAATCGAAAGTTAGGTAAAAGAAAGTAGTCGTGTAGACTGCGTGTGTTTGATGTTGTTGATGGAAGTTACACGATCCTACGAAGAACGTGTTATTGTAAGAGACTCGCTGAAGAGGATGATAAGGATCTCGATACTCACACTGAACACAGATGATAAAAATATTTCACATTATTGTAAAAATTATAAATAATAATAATAATAATAAAAATTATTATTTGCCATTAAATATTTCTCTTTCTTCTCTACTTATATTACTAAGTAGTTTTATATTTTTATTTTTCCACATGTAAAATTAAAATATGAGATACAATAAAGATATAAATACTTTTTAATTTTTCTTTCAGAAATACAAAACTAAAGTTCTGACAAGGACAAGCTCTTCTTATTTTAAGTCAAATTTAATATTTGAAACTAAGAAAAATTAAAATGATTTTTTTTACTGAGAAGGAATGTTTGGTATGATTTTAATTATATTTTTTCCAGAAATTATATTAATATTTAACATTTAAGTAATCCTATAATTTTTAATAGGTAAAATGCGTCTTATTTAATACATTTTACACATAATTATTTCCAAATAAGATTTAAGTAATATGAACCGGCTATAACGATGAAAGAGAATTATATAATTTTATACACTATGTTTAATCCGTTATTAAATCTAATTTATTTTAATATATTTTTATTTTGATATATATATATATATTTTGTTTGTTAAGACTTTATAATAATTTTTTGTTTTATTAAAAATTTATTTAAAATATAATTTCTATTTTTTAATCAAATTTTATCAAATTATTTACAAAAAAAATATTTTATAAACGATGTTCTACATATATTTATAAAGAAAAAAGTATTAATTTATTATACCAATTAATCATTGAATCAATTAGAAACATTCAACTCCTTTGTAAAAAGTGAACAAAAAATCTTTCACACCACTGTTTTGATTTGACATCCTTATAACAACGGTAGACAATAATAATATATTAAATTAACTGGTTTAAATAAAATATAAATTAAATTATTAAGTATAAAATAATAAAATGAGTTGTAAGTGATTAAATTATTTTACTTTTTTTTTGTAAATATTTATTTAAAATGGTTGAAATTGGAGGTGTGGTTATAGTTTGCATGTCTTCATGGATCTAAAGCTAAAAACAAAATCAAATTGGTTTCTTTATATGGACAAAATGTTACAGTACACTCTGGCTTTTCTCTTCAATGTGAGATGCCACCTTTGCTTCTTACGTTACATGGTAGGGAACTTGTGATACAATAAACTCTACTCTATCAACTCATTCTTTATTTTAAAATCTATACTTCACTATTTGCATTTGTCAAGGCTAAATGTGTGGTGGTTTCTGGCAAGGATGACTTCTCAAACACTTCCCTTCTTTGTGGGCGGTTTGCATAGAGTATCCAAAGAACAAGGCAGAGCAGAACACCCACTGAAACAAGACCAAGTCCTACGTTGATAATCTTGAGGGAATGGTTTAATGGAGGACAGTAGTTTGAAGTAATTTTTGTGAATGCATCTCTCACAAAATTGCAATTCTGAAGACTAAGTAAAGGTGGGGTGTAGTGTTCTAAAGCATAGCTTTCATTCACTGCAGCTACTATCTGCAAGTAAATCTCTGGGGTAACCCTCCCCACTGTAGTGCAAAAGCCAGATTCAGACACCTCACATTCAAAGTTCTTCCAAACCTGTAAAAATTTAATCAACTCACTAAGATTCTATGTATACCATTCACCAAGTGGCAAAGCTCAATAGCCAAGTGATGAAGAAAATTACCATTGAAGCATTGGCGGAAGAAACTTCCTGATTGGTGCATTGACGCTCTTGAAACTGAGAGTCAAAAGGGTAGCATAAAGATGGCATTTTAGGTCCAGACTGATTGTAGTAGCCAGGAGTACCTTGTGTTATATTTAGGTTTGCAGCATTATAGATGAACTGATTGACTACATTTGCAATGTTGATGACCACTTGCTTACTTTGGAAGAGTGTTTTGTTTGTGGTACTCTGATCAACACACGGAAGAACATTACTGAGAGCAGATTCTGTGTGTGGATTTGCTACCCACTCTCCCATAGCCATGCAGGTATCAGAAATTGCACTGTAATAGAAATAACTTATTCATATCAGGTTTTGTTGCTAATGTTAGCGTTCTAACATACATAAATTGAGATCTATTAGATATAATGACTAACTTATTAAGGATCATGAATACTCCACAAAGAATGAATGTGGCTGCAACAAGTAACCATCCAGTGATAACAAATCTGCAAAACATTTAAAAAATCAGATAGAAGAACAGAACAGCGACTCTTGATATACGAGGCATGATAAACAAACGTAACATCAATAGACATAGAAAAGAATAACTTACGTGAGGATTGCGTGCTGATATCCAAGGACAGAAAGGACTGCAAAAGAATAAGAGCCAGTTATAACCGAAAACTCGGGAACATAAATATAAAATAAGCTCAATTTATTCATAATTTTATCATCAACAAATACCTAGCCCAACAAGAGCCAACAGAAGCATCACAGCTGCTACTACATACAAAGCTAGACGCCTGCAAAATGTACGTGGTTTAGCATCATACATGGATGGGCTATAAATTTCTGGAATCAGTTTTATCATTACTTACACGTCAT
>Ga0123342_1002606_pt1 | contig 29790 bp, 16 predicted proteins | sample Turbeawhitnodule_FD_89960 | JGI IMG/M metagenome (GOLD analysis project Ga0123342, IMG submission 89960) | Root nodule microbial communities of legume samples collected from Mexico - Turtle bean Mexico white nodule | ecosystem: Host-associated > Plants > Roots > Nodule | place: Mexico: Nepantla... | reverse complement strand
GTTTTAATCCCTGGTTGTTGGGGTTTTTGGAAACCTTTTTTTGGGGTTTTTTTTAAGGGTTAGAAAACCCTTAAAAGTCTCATTTTTTTTTTTTTTTTTTTTTTTTGAAAAAAAAAAAAAAAAAAAAAACGTCATTTGAGAGTTGTGGCATTTCATGTTGAAAAGGTGAAGTGTTTTTAAATTCTTTTTTGTACTTTTACTCCATTTAAAAACCTCATTTTGCTCATTTCACTTTTGGTATGCTCTAACGACCTCTTTTTTTTTTTTTTAATTCCTCCAATGAGGGAAACCCTTTGGTAAGTAGGGAGGTTGTTTTCATTAGAGATGAACCACCTTTGAGTTGTATTGACTCGCTTTCTAATGAGAGGATTTAGTGAAAGAATATTTTTTTCCACCCCAACACTCTTGTTGCAGTTCTTTCCAACGCACTTATGGGTAATAGAGTTATTGTTGTTCCGTCAAGAAAACATAAAAGCTCCTCTCAAGAGGTGTTGGGAACAACAAAGCCAAATGTAGTCAAAAGGAAAAGAAATTTATCGAGTAATTATGTCTATCCCTCCGAGTTTACCTTGGCAGAATCTGTCGAAGATTTTCTTTCCTCCTTCAACATATGTTCTGAATATATGGTCGAGTTCATCTTGGTGGAAGCTTGTGATAGCTCAAACAGAGTTTTTATGAAACCACTACCAAATTACGAGAACTCTACCGAATTCACGTACAAGTTATTCTTCAATGATTTTGATGTCTTGTTTATCCCCCTTTGAAAGTAGGATGATTACGACCATGAATATGATTCTTAGCCAACTTCACACTAATGGTTAGGTTTTCTTAGAACCATTTCATGTACTTTATCATTATCTCCATATAAGTTCTACTATAAAAAAAAATTATGTATTTTTATCAATTGAATCATGGTTCTAGGTTGATTGAGTTTCTCTGAATGGAGCTCAATACGATCCTCCTTTTACCATTTACCCTTGAAAACGCCTTTTCTTTCACTTAGATCATACCTAAATTTCCTTTGTATTGGAAAAGGTAGGTCAAATTTAGGTCTAGTATCTAATACTTTTTTTTGGCTTAGGACAAAATAGGTATTGAAATCATCAAAATCCTTCCTCACCCTATAAGATTTCCTCAATGTGCCCTTCACCAAGGACCCATTTCCTTATTTTTAGGTAAGATTTTCTTTTTGCATCTTGTTAACTGTTGTATGTTATTCCAACTTCTAAAAGTAAGTTAAAAGAGGTGGAAGCTGACGTTATTTTCCTTCAAGAGGAATTGGAGAAAATGCACAAATGAAGTGGATTTAAAAGATAAAAATGTTGAGCTTGTTGCGACCAATCTTAAAGGTTTCATTTTGTTCCTTCTTTAGATATACACAAAAGGGTTCACAAAAGCCATGCGTCAAGCATTTAGATCACCTACCTACCAACTTAGCAAAGGAATTACCAGACCAACACTACCAAACCTTAATGAATCAACCTCATACAAACCATAGGATTTAAAACCCAACTAGAATACGAGAAATATGCAGAACGAGACTTTGCATGAATCCAAGACCATACCTTAACTTGCACCGAAGCGAACACTTCAGACACATATGCCACTCCGCTATTAAAGATGATCGAGTTCCTAAGATTCCAGATTTCGCTCACTATGCCAACCCAAATTGTACCCGAAACGTCGTCAATCGAAACAGAAGTCTGACTCATCCTGAATTGTGCAAAATTTGACTTAGGGTCCTTGTGAAATAAAAACGACACACCAAGCCACTCAAAGCATAGACACCAAATATGCCAAGCAAACATGCAAACAAAGAACAAGTGACACGACGACTCCTCCTCCTTCCCGCACAAACAGCACAAAGAACTTTCTACCACCACTCCGCGTCTTACCAAGTTAACCCTAGAGGCAATCCTATTCTCCACCACCCTCCAAGCAATGAACAAAGCAGATGGCAAGGCTTTACACCTCCACAACTTACTATACTCAGGAGAAAATTCCCCAACTCTACCCCGCCTTACTTGAACATAGGCAGAGTTGACTAAGAAAGTTTGACTTTCTCCAACCTTCCAGACCCAACTATCCGCCTCCCACAAAACCAATTTCGCCTCTTGGAATAACTGAACTAGTTGTTCCATCAAAGACTTCTCCCAATCGAAAAAGGATCTACACCATTCCAGATTCCATACCCAAACCTCATTATACCAATATCCAAGCCCAACCACTTTTGCATCTTTGGCCGAACTTAGAGAGAAAAGTCTCAGAAAAATTCCCTTCAAAGTACCACAACTCAACCAGCTGTCCTACCAAAAAGAGATCTCCTTACCTTCCCCCACTTTCCACTTAACCCCATCTTCAAAACTTCTTCCCCACCCCTCTGAATTCCACACCTCCTTCAGATCTTTCCACCAGAGAGAGCTCCTACTAGACTTACCATTTTCTCTCAAACTTCTCCAACCTCCATATTTTGAATCAAGAATTTCTTTCCACAAACCTCCTTAATCCGTGCCCAGTCTCCAAATCCACTTTTCTAACAATGCCAAGTTAAAAATCCTAAGATCAATGATTCCAAGCCCTTCAAGCTCTCGAGGCTCGCATACCTTATCCCAAGAAGCCCAAACAATCTTCCTTCCATCAGATCCCCATCCCCAAAGGAAACTCCTTTGGATCTAAACTAACTTGTTTGCCACCAAAGAAGGCAGTTTAAATAAAGACACAAAAAATAACGGGATTGAAGAGAGAACAGACTTGATCAAACAAATCCTCTCTGCCATCGACAAGCACCTGCCTTTCCACCTAGTTGGTTTACTTTGAACTTTCTCAACCACTCCGTTCCAACAAGCGCCGCGCTTATGACACCCTCATATCGATAGTCCCAAGTAAACAAAGGGAGTTACCATCACATTACAAATAGTAACTTCATTGATAATATACTTAGGTTATCAATTTGAAATTGTCCATAATGATGCATTATGAATTAATGTGAAACCTAATCCACTCCTTTTATTGTTGTTTGAAGTCTTACAAATGCATGTTTTCTCATGAAAAAAAAAATAACAAATCAAATATAATAGCAAGAACTAGATTTTAGTTTTGTGTGATTTAGTAACCTATTGTATTTTGCTAAGTACCTATAGAATTATCATTTTGAGCAGCATTAACAGAAAAAAAGAAAATAGATTATTGAGCAACAACTCAATCTTTCTACTGAATCATGCGTTTACTTGGTCTAAACAAAGAGTTACAAATATAGTGCGAATACACTATGTCATGCCAAAGACGAAACTGCAAACATATAAATAAGAAAATTGGTAAAAACGCAAGTACGGCAATGGAAAAAGGAACCCCTTTTGAACCATGGTAATAGGTTATGAAGAAAGCACTACTGAATGCTACCATCATGCTGATTATGGAGACAAATAGAGTCACTAGTCCAGATATCAACTTGAATGGTAGAGAACTGAGAAAGTCTTGCTCAGCATATCGTGAGATTAGAATGGACAAGAAAATCAGAGTTGAGGTGGAAGAAGAGATCAATGCCAATGCATCTGAGCACGCAAACACTGTGAATAAAGGTTTTTTCAAATAATTTGGAGAACCTGTTTCATCCTTGTAACCACCTGGGACGCTGAAGGCTGCAGAAAACACTCCTGTGGCAATTAGAGTTGAAACAACCATGCAAGAACTTGCTGTTCGCTTCATCCATGACTCTCCCTTTTTTAACAATTCTTCATGCTTCTTGGTGAATAGGTCTAGAGGAATAATGCCATCATTGTTTGGATGCTCTATAAATAATGTTTGCATGATCTTTTTTACCTCCTATGACATCAAGGGTTTGAACACAATGTTATTCATGTATACTTTACAGAACTATGCATGCATAAAATAAAGAATGCATGCATAAATTAAATAAAGTTACGTTTTGTTTCACAAATTATCTTTTTGGGAAAGTGAAGTTGAAAATATCATAACTTATGCTTGACATCTTTTTTCTTCCAACTAGTATGGTTAAGGTATTCTTAATGTTTGAGGCTAGGTGAGATAAGTTTCTTTATCAAGATTGGAGTATGTCTTTAAATACTCCAATTTATTAATTTTATTTATTATCGACAAAAAAACATCAAAAGGGAATGATTTAGAGGTTAATATACTTGATTTATTTAAAATATGTTAAAAATATTCTACCATGATTTAAACTCTTTTTATAAGTATTGAAATATCTTTAAAATGTTCTAGATTAATTTCATTTATTCTTTCTTAATAAATTAAAGTTATATATAAATTAAAGTTGTGATTATTTCAAGAATTTAACACTACATATTAAGGGTTTTATATTATAAACTAATAAGAAATTGTTGTTGTATATTTTTTAGTTATGGTTAAAATTTAGTAAACAATTTATAATATATAATGTTTTGTGATTAGATATAACATATTTTGAAAAGTATTTGAAATGTTAAATTTCGAAGAATATATAAAAACTCACATTTTATTTTATTCTTATTACTACAATAAAAAGTGAACATCTCTTGCATTTATACTTAAGTAAAAGTTATTTTCATAATTACAATCTTGTGTAAATAAATTTTATTATTTTTTTCTAAAATTACTAAATACTAACCAAATATATTCATCAAAATTATATTTCTATGTAAACATATAAAAGGATCATAAATCTACCATTATATTTATATATAGTATGGAATATACCTCAAACCATGTTAACTCTAGCATCATCTGAAAAGCTGCTCCAGAAACTATATTAAGTCGATCTGATTGTGCTATTTCTGCAACACAATGGAGTAAGGTGTTACCTTCATCATCAACAAATGTGAATAGGAATTCTTTGATTGGACCTAATTCGTGTATTAAATTGAAGATGTTGGCATGGCGATGAAAGGCAGCAACATGAATTATACTTCGACCCATTGTATTTAACTCCCATAATAAATCGGGATAAGTGCTCATAATCACAGATAGAAACTCAAAATTTCCCACTTCTGCAGCAAGAAATGTTACTTGTGAAGGTTCCCTTATTGCACTCATCATCTCAGAATCATCCAGGGTAAGAAATATATCCCACAACCGTTTTGTGAGTTTAAGGACTGGAGGGTCCTTCAGCTTCATGCCTAGCCACACAATTATATATAACTCTAATCAAAAACACTTTCACGTGAAAAAATAACTTTAACAACACAGAAGTATTAATACATTACAATTAAACTCAAACAACAACATACTACTATGTGTATATGTGTATTATTAACCTTTATAAACTTTATCAGTTGAAATTGAAGGTTAATATAACATGCATGATTTTGAGAAAAGTTCAATGATTTTGAGAAAAGTTCAATGAAACAACAATAAATATTACTAGCACACTACATTCTATTAATGGATAATCAACAATTGAAAATAATAACATTCAATGTAATGATTTTCCTGATAGAAGTGATTATTATAAGCACTCACACTTGTTTAAGAGGTGTTTTGGATACTGTAGTAGACTTCTCGACCCAGAATTAGAAGGTTTTCGAGCCAAAACGTGTAAACCTGTCTCACCGTTTTCAGCTCGAGCAAAAGCTACCGAATCCTTCTTATTTAGCATGTCCAGAGCCAGTTCTGCAACAAGTACACATTATTTGGATTTCAAACTTTGATGACAGTAAAATTTATAGGAGGAATTTAGTTAACACTACTTAGTTTTTTTTTATCAGCAAATAGCAATGAAATTAAATAAGACTACTTCAGGGTGGTCCAACCCTTATACAACAAAACAGATTTTCTCAAAGAGTCTTTCCATCTACATAACAGTACTTAGTGATATGTTTGTGGTTCACACTCATAAGCAAAGGAATAATTCATACCTTTAAACAATAAAAAAATAGTCTTCTAAACTCACTAGTAAAATATTTGGAATTTATTCATTCTCAAAAACGCTTTCTGTGTTAAAAAATTGTTATTCCTGAACATGTTTGTGAGTATGTGTCTGCAAATACATTTCTGATTTCTAAAATTTTGTCTCCTAATAGCACTTAAAGAAAACAGATGAAAAAGATGAGAAAACATCTCATAGCTATATTTGCCTTTTACTTTTTAACATACTTGTTTTAGAAACAATTTTATGAACTTCATAAATTTCAAATGAGAAATTGATTACTGAGTAGTATGACAAAATTGCTTTAGAAAACAATTTTTAAAACTAGAGAGAGTGAGAAGGAAATCAATCAAATCCTAGGATTTCTTTCTTTGTTTTAATCTTTCAAAGTCCACCAACTTTAAGATTTTCTAAAATGAAAAAGATATGTTTTACAGAGGCACGCAATAAGCTTACCATATAGTCCAGAGTTGACACAAATGAGAAACAGTGTATTCCAATCATCATCGCAAAGTATTTCTTCAGTTTTATCAAACAGATACTCAGCCATTTCAGTTCTTCCTTGTAAAACAGCCAAGTGAAGAGGAGTGACACCTAGTCCACCCCTTATTGTTGGCAACGATTCATTTTTCCTGCGCATTATCTCAGCAATGTGCACGTTTCCTACTGCAGCTGCAAAGCAGAATGCAGTGTTTCCCTTATCATCTTGCAATTCTAAATGTTCTCGAGACATTTCTTTCACGAGTTCCTCCACAAAGCGTTCATGGTTTGCTCCCACCGCAACATGCAGCACTGTTGCCCATCCCTTTGTAATTGCAGTCTCCAACAGTGTGGAATCTTGATCCAATATTTTCTTGGCCTCTTTCCAGTCACCTTTTAGTGCTGCTTTGTGAAGGGGAACACATTGGGTGAGGTAGTTCTGTCTGTTTTCTTCTGCAACATATCAATTGAAGTGTGTATTTTAAGGTCTAACATTTGATACAATTTTATCATATGATTTGTTTAGTTTTAGTGCTACTAATGCAACAACTCAATGATTATAATTACTGATAGTATTATATTTTTTTTAATGTTCAATGATTACACTAAAATTATATTTATGACCTCAAACATGTATATTAATCAAACCCTACACATTAGGTTGATCCTAGTAGGTAACTATTGATAGTATTATTAGTTTTACCTAGATTAATCATCTTACAGATTAAAAATGTTTTATGACAGCTACCTTGAGTATAGTATGAGAAACATAAAGTGGATAGATTTCATGTTTAAGTTGTTAAAAGACTCACAACTTGTATATATACTGTTGGTAAGTAGAGAATATTTTATCTTTATTCAATTAAAACAGTACGCTTTTTATAAGCTTTTGTACATCTATGCAGACCTAAAAAATAGCTAACTGTTAGACTAGTTTAACCTGCAAAATAGGGCTTTATTTAATTAAAAATACAAAATTAAGTTAACATAAGTGAACAATTAATGTTTCTATTAAGAGCTGTTTCATGAAAGGAGAGAAAGGGCAATAGGATCAGTGTTAAGGAGAGAAAGGGCAATAATTGGATTAGTGTTGAGAAAGGGCATGTTAGGTTCTATATGCTCCTCATGTACTGAACTGATCATAATATTTTCAGTGCTCCATATAGTATACCTTCTATGAAACTATGACATGTAACATATTATCTTCTGCCTACATTAAAACTTATTTTAAGATGCCAAGATAAGAGGATACGTTTAACTTAAGAGTAGGAACTTTCAACATATCCAATAGCAAATGACATGATAAAGATTAATAAACTCTTGTTAAAATAAACTTTCTTTAGGATAAGTTAAATAACTTTGATATCATATTAAAAAATAAATTTTAAATTTAACTCAATTTTATAAAATAAAGTTTACAGTGAATTATAAAAAAGTCTTTATTTATGTGGGATTTCTAACACTTGTATAGAACTAAACATTGTGTTTCAGAGAGCCCGTAAGATTTGTAGCAGAAATTGTATACGATCACAAAAGTGAAGCAGATTTTGCAATGATTCAGCTTGTTCAAGCATGGTGAAAAAAATGCACATTTTATGAAAAGATAAGAAGGGACAGAAAGCTTACGAGTGGACACTAGATGGAGGAGAGGCCTCCTAAACTGAGCTGAAGCAACCCTTTGAAACAGTCTTGGGAAAGATGTTGGGTCTGATACGGCCATTTCTCTGCAAACAGAACATTCAAATTACAATAAAGTAACATTATATATTTTCAGTAATGAGTTAAAAGCACTTCATTATCCATGGCCTCACAATCTTCCATTTTTTATCATTTATTGGATTGGAGTAATGTGAAACTACTTCTTAAAGGTTACCTAAAACACAAAAAAATGTTTTCGTTTTGACTATTGAGTGCGTGCGTATAGAAAAAAAGTCCAACTATTAGTGCGCATAGACAAAAAGTCCAACTACTACCCAAAATTCCAACTTAAACTTTGATTGAGATATAACAATGTGACTAACAAAAAATATACTTCACGCCATTAAAAAATACCCAGTTTAGTAATATAATAACATATTACTATTTTAAATTAAAAATAAAAAATATAATTAAAATATTAACATATTGATTATCAAAGTGGTTGCTTTTATTATCTATAACTAACTAACTAGTATATATTTGTATTTTATGGTTACATAAATAGAAAAACTTAAATAGATAAATACAAATAAAATTATAAAACAAAAAAAAAAGGCATATGTACTTAATTTGATTTGATAGGTAAAACAGTTAAACACAAATATACCCATAAAGATGACAACTTGTTTTGGACTATAAAGCCCACCAAACCTAAGTTGGGATTCTAAGGCCCAAATTACTAGGAGGAAGCAGACTTCATTACCCTAGCAAAAAAATTTATTTTAATTTTTGTAAAAATTAATAAGATAAAAAATAATTTTAAAACCTAATAAGTTATTTACTAAAAAAGGTTGGAGACAGGTGGGTCCTGGGCAATGTTATTATATGATAATATATTGATATACTTACACAGCTATCATTTGAAAATGGAAAGCTTTTACTGTCTGTGTTTAATTTTCTTCTGCGAGCCACACGTTTCTGCACAGCTACTCCCCCATAATCTTCTCCCTCTGCAAATATAGATCCAATTTAATCACTTTCCCTAATTTGTAACAATCGTTATCCAAAAACTGTTTCTAACTGAAAAAAAGATCTCCCAGCACATATTTTGGAGCAGTATTTAAGAAAATAAAACTTAAAATCCCAGAAGAGAGTAAACAAGGTTCAAATTTTACACATAATGTCCTGTCTTCAAAATTGCAGAACCAGTGAGTCAAATCCAAAAAAATTACTGTGTAGAAAACAGTTGCAAAAGGAAGCAAAATTGAGAGAAGGAAGATCTTGAGCATATGTTTGAACAACATAGAAAAACATTAGATGTCTGAAAAGAGTTGAGTAAAAACATATATGGTTCATTCAAATCCAAGAAATAGAAGGAAGAGGGTAACAAGATTTGATTACCTGAATTAGAAATGTTGAGAAAAAATGATTTCCTTGTCCTCTTAGCTCTGAACAGTGACTGGTTTTGGTTCCAGAATGCCAAGTTCTTCTGCAGAGAGAGGCTTCAGTTTTGGTTGGTCAAGAATAGTCCAAGTGATTGGTGAGTGAAACATTTGGTTACTTTTGAGGCTGTTGGGTAAGTCAAGTCAATGATAAATAAATAAATTATGTAAGATGGTGGTTGGTCATGGCAATCACAAAGCAAGGAATTAAAATAAGGAAAAAAAAGTTGCATGATACCATTCACTGACAAAAGTTTACTAGAAATTTATTGTTTTTATTTATAGATTAATGTTTATTTTATAAGGGATAATTTTACTGTATTTATATAAAATTATTACTATTAATAATAAGTTAAAAAGTATATATTTGACAAAATACTTGTTTAAGATTTGAAATAGAAACTAAATAAACTAAAATAATTTCATATAATTCAGGCTTTCAATGACTAGAAGATCTTATTTTTCAATAAAAATTACATTTTCTTCATAAAGTCTTATAAACAAACATTAAATTACATTTTTCTTTCAGTCATTTATTTATCATAGTTATATAGTAAATATTGACATTAAAAAGGTAGTATTCATTATTATAAAACTTTAATTTTAATTAAAGTCGTTACTTTCGGAAAAACTGTACATCAATTTAATTGTTATATAAAAGCATAACTTTATTATTCAAACATAGATAATTTGAATAATATTTGACATTGAGTATATTTTTTTTTCTTGTATGTCATACATTTTGAAATTTTATTTTATCAAATAACAAACGATAATAAAAAAGCCATCTACTTCAAAAGAAAATTTCTATAAGGATTAAAAACCGTACCTACAAAAACCTAAAACCTCCAAATTAGTTCTCTTTAAAAAGAAATTAACCATTTAAAATACTATCAACCAAACATTTAATTAATTAGATTATATAAAATGAAAATATACAAAAATATGAATGAAGAAGAATTATGAATTTTAGTATTTGAAAAATTAGAAGCACACATAAATAAAAGAGTAAAATTGCAGGTAAAAGTTAAAATGATAGAAATGCAATAATTTAACTGAAATATGATATAGATGCATGTAATATGCATTAGCAAAGTCGCAATTTACTTTAAAATTTAATGTAGATACCTTGAGTGGAATAAAAGAAAAGTATGTAAGATTAGAAAAAGAAGAAAAAGAGAGTGATATTCTTAGATGACCAAACAAGCAATCATGGAGGATACTTATTTTTAATATATTACGTTGTGAAAAATCAATTAAAATGAAGACACTTGCTCATGAAAATATTCTTTTAAAATTTAAAATAATTAGTAAAATAGTAAATGAATAATAGTACCAGCACTCAGCTGTGGATTCAAACATCACTCAACATGTTCTACCAAATTTCTTTACTAATTACTTGTACCTTTAGTTTGGACAAGAAACTTGGTCATTTTTAAAAGTCTTAAATCTATTTTATTTTAAATTATTTAACATTTTAAATGTATTATTTAAATAATATCTTTCGAAGCCCACGATGGTGCTTTCACCGGAAAAGCAATAGCACGTGCAATTTTTATATCAATTTAGATAAGATAAAAACACCCACCAATGAAATGTAAAACTGAAGGCAGTACAACAGAGCATCACTGGTAAAAATGGGTACATGAAATGAGATGAAAACTATAATAAAATCATCAAATAAAAATTAATTTTTAAAAGTTAAAATAATTAATTATAATAATAATTAAATTAGAGATTATTTTAAAAATTAAAACAAAAATTGGTTTCTAAATTAATTTATATTATTGTTAAATAGTTTCTAAATTGTTATCTAACTAGCAATCAAAGTTTTAAAGACCAAATTTAAAAATTAAATAATTATTAGTTAAAATTTTAGTTACTAATTAAATACCAATATAGAAACTATTTAACAATAATAGAAACTAATTTAAAAATTAATTTTTATTTTAATCTCAAAAATTAATTTTTATTTAATGATTTTATTGTAGTTGTAGTCAAATGCTTAGGGTTGCACTTGATGCACTCTAAAAAAACAGTTCATGAGAAACAACTCATTTCAAGCAAAGTCAAATCCAAGTGTTCTGCTTTGTCTGCTATTTAGTGGTCAATACACATTTTCTTCATCAATTTGTCTTACTAGACTCTGGTTCTTGGGAGTGTTTCATGATATCTTTAATTCTTATAGGTTTTTAATTTTGTAGCCTTTGAATTCAAGCATTAAGAGGAGATATTTCTTTTGCTTTATTGCAGCTAAGATTTCAATGCGAGTTTCAACCGTCCATTTCCCTCATCCCAAAGAACCTCAATTCAACCAACGTAAGACATGCACATCGAAATTCTTCTGGAATCACAGGGGCAGCTTAGTTTCATAAGGTTAAGGCATAATGAAGGTAGATATAGAATATAAAAGCTTTGGATATGAAGGTGATGGAAAGAAGCAATTTACCACATTTTGATCAAATAATGCAACTGCTGCAAACACCAAAATTGACATCAGTGCATGCATGAAATCCATAAACCTCAATTTAAATTTTACAAAGTTCAGGTGGAAGAAGTTTTGGTTCTTACCTCACCCTCCACAACCTCAGATATAGCTGAACTACGAAGCAATAACAGATCAGAAGGCCCTTTATGAAATTCTTCCTGCTAATCATGTCAGTCTTTATTTACATTATCACCACCACTATTATTATTAGGAGTGGTCATGGATTTAAAATCCAAATCCAATTTGGATTTTAAATCCATATCCATTTTAATAAGATTAAATTTATTTGAATTTTTTTAAAATTCATTTAAAGTGAATTAAATCTAAATTAAATTCACTTTATTAATTAGATTAAATCTATTTTGTCAATTACATTAAATCTATTTTTATATGGACACAAACTAACTTAGCAATCCTACTCAACCTGGACGTAGACCAACTCGGTTCGACATCGGTCCGAGCTCGAACAACTCGACTCGACATCGGCTATGGTCCTCAAAAAACACATTACCTTTGGCAAACCACACCAAGAGTATTGATCTTGAACACCTCAAGAACACACAACACTCCTTGGCAATATAACAACAAAAATACAGAAGATTGAGAAAGGATTACACTTGATCAAAATACAATCTGAAAAGAATATAGTTGTAATCATATTCCACTCTCACTTAAAAATTCAAAGCTTGATGTGAATCTTGAAAACTTGAGATCAAAGCTGTCAAACTGAATTTCTCAAAACTGTTTCTTACTTTTTAGAAACATATAACAAATTATTTATATTTTCCAAGGATTTGTCAAAACATTTAATGAAGGAGCGTATTCAGTTAGAAATCATTTAAGATAGATTCACCATTCAAAACAAAATTCTGTTAGAATTTTCAAAGAAACGATCGGTTGAAATCACGAAACAACCAATTGATTTGGTTTGACAAAACATCTAAGAACCAAACAACCGGTTGATTCGATAAAACAACAAGTTGTTTTTCACTTAGTTAAAAAAAATATTTAATTTCAAAAAGGTTTTAATTCACATCATTTTTAGATTCAACAAAAGACTGGATCACACTTTAATCTACCCAGATCCCACCCACACACAACAACAACACCAGTCTTTCATCAAACACCTTGGATTTGGATTCCTCAAAGCTCTTGATCACTCTTGATCAACAGAATCGACATCAGCCTGGGCTCGGACGACTCGACATGGGCTCGGGCCCGCTCGACTCGACATGGACTTGGGCCAGCTTGGCTCGCCATCGGCCGGGTCCGCTCGACTCAACATTGGCTCGGGCCTGCTCAACTCGACATCAGCTCAGGCCCGCTCGGCTCAATATCGGCCTTGGCCCGCTCGGCTCGACATCAACCCTCACCCAATCGTCTAGATATCGGCCTGAGCCCGCTCGACTCAATATCGAACCCGAAAGACTCATCTCAACATGGGCCTGGACCGTCCAACTAGACATTGGCATGGGCCAACTCGGCTCGATATCGGTCCCGACCGACTCGGGTCGACTCAATATCGACCACTTAGCTCGACTTGGCCCAAGGTTGACTCTGCTCGACTTTTGCCCAAAATGACTTGGCTCGACTTCGGCCCATATCGACTCGATTCGACTTGGGCCCAGACTCAGCTCTACGTGGACTTGGGCTGACTTTGCTCAACCTGAGCCCGAATTGTCTTGACTCAACCTGAATCGAGCTAAGTCAAAATCCAACCCAAAATGCAATTTGGATAATCCAAAAATGTATCTAATTTGTATCTAATCCATATCCAATTAAATGGATTGAATTTAAAATCCAAAAATATGAATTTGGATTTGAGATAAATTCATTTAAATGGATTAAAACTAATATGAATTTGAATAATTATGTATTGAATTTTGTAATTTTGAATTTCTTTTTTCAACCTTATCTATTATCTCATGTTTTATCACGTTTTATCACGATCTTCTGAGATTGATGTTATCACGTTTTATCACGATCTTCTGAGATTGATGTTGTAGGTCCTTGTCTATCATTGTCTTGGGATCCACCCACTCTCATCTTAGTCATAAGTTTGTCCACAACATCAAAAAAATGTCTAATTTTGTTGCATAATGTGGTTTGGTTTTATTTAAGCATATATATATATATATATATATACATATATTTATAAAATTCAGATTAACATTATTAGTATGTACTAATTTTTACTTTAACTTGATCTTTTTCTTAGAAAATAATTAAATTTACTATAAATGATCAGACCAAATTTCATAACCATGGTCTTCGAAAATTCGTTCACAACTATTGTTTTTAGAAACTTCTTTCACAACTAAAGTTCTTCGAAATTTCGTCAAGCTTTGTGATGGCTACTTCTCCTTCGAAGCCCACAATGGTGCTTTCACTGGAAAAGCAAAAGCACATGCAATTTTTATATCAATTAGATAAGATAACAACACCCACCAATGAGTGGTTCAACTTCTATACCACACTTTCAAAAACAGTTTAGAATTAAATATGTTCAGAACGGTCAAATAAAGTTGCTGTTTGATGGATATCTTTTTCTTTTTTTACTCTTAAAAAATCCCTTAAATCAATAGTATAAAGTGTGTTTGTAAGGTAACAGTACAGTGACACTACAATGTTGTGCCACCACCATCCGACATTAGAGATGCAGCAGCTGCAGCAGCAGTAGGTACAACACCGGTTGAAATGCCTGGTTTGGACAGGTGGAGAAGCCTGCGAAATTCACACCAAAGAGTTACATATATCTATAATGATCTATGTGAAGGAAGCTAATAAATATAAATGCATGGTATTTTTCTGCAGATTCAAAAGGTTGCAAAACCACTTAAATTGATAACCGTTAACTAATTCTAATATGATGGTGAGGAAAAAGATTTGCAATTGGTATAGAAAAATGCGCAATTGAGAAAAGAGATTCTTACGGTGCAAGGTATTCACAAAAAGATGACACAGCAGCAGCAACTTCAGTGTAGGTTTCAGCAGCTGCAGGTGCTGTTACTTCGACCATTTGTATACCAGGTGTAACTGGCACCGCCTCGTCAGTTGCATGCAACTTCAGCATTTTATTGATTGATGAAACTGTTACAGTGATTTGTGCACCCCTGTAGAAATTGAAGGAAAATCCCACCCTCAGAAGCTCATGATCTAACTTGTACCCCAGCGTATAAAACAAACGAAGAACATTCTTGCTTGTTTTGCTTTCCACCATTGACCTAACCAGAACAGAAATTTGCTCTGCACCTGCACCCCTCATTGCACCACCTACATGTCTAACAGTCCTGAACCCATCAAGCAATCACATATTAAATGGGTATTTGATTATGAAAAAAAAAATTCAAACAAAGTTTTGAAAGTAAAGATGCATGGTTTACCACGAAGGTTCAGCTTGCTCTAGGTCACACAGGAGTCGAACCTCTGAGGTTACACTGCCTAGAAACATAGCCAATTAAATCATGATTAATTGGAAAAAGATCGAAATATAATATACTAAAGAACTGGATATATGCACAAAATAATTCAAAATTACACAAAAATGTCGAGGGAATAATAAAAAAATCTGAAGATATTTCATCTCTATTCATGAAGATACAATACAGAGTAAACCTCACCTTGGATAAGCATAAATTTCTTCAAAGAACAGGGAGTAAAACAACACCATGAAATGTAAAACTGAAGCCAGTACAAAAGAGCATCATGGGTAAAAAAGGGGGCATGAAGCATGCCACTTAGATGGTAGTCCAGTGCAAATGCTTAAGGGTCCACTTGATGCACACTAAAAAACAGTTCATGAGAAATAACTCAGTTCAAGCAAAGTCAAATCCAAGTGTTCTGCTTTGTCTGCTATTTAGTGGTCAATAAACATAAGCAGTTCCAGAAACGGAGTAAGAGTCCATGCTTGGTACAAGCTTGATTAGGCTTGATGATTGTTCTCCATAATGAGGTTTAGCCAAATTGAGGGCTTCTTTTAAAATATTTTTGGAAATTTGTACCATCTAGTTCTTCATTTGTTAGCAAATCAAAAGCATTCTAAATGAAATTGTTATTACATATACTGAAAACACAGTATTGTAGTGTTTGTTCATAATTTGCAGGCTTTCAAACAATTCTGGGCATTTCTTCATAATTTGAAGTAATTTTCCAAAATTGCATTTGGGCAAGGCTTAGGAGGGAGTAAATTGGGTAGGGTTCTGGGCAGAAGTGCCCTCTTTCTGTTTTGGTGGAGCTGGGTGAAGGATGGTGCTTTTCTGTTGCTGTTATGAAATAGAATTGTCTCTCTATTTGTCAGTACTATTCATCTCATATGCACGCTCAGCTTCTCAGGGGCTTTCCTTCTTCTCAGTACTGTTTATATCATATGCACTTTTAGCTTCTCAGGGGCTTGCTTCTTAGACATATAGCAATTGAAAGCTTTCTTATAAGGACATACATTTCCATCTCTTCTAATTCAAGTTATTTCGTGCTAGTTTTCCCAGAATATGCTTTCCCACTTAGTAATAAAAATACATTCATAACAACAATAGAAAATGAAAATGTTGTTGGCCAAAAATTATCAAATTATTGAAATAAAACACTCACCCAGATGTGGACCACTCTTGAGACATATTTCATGTATCCTCAAACGTTCTCTCTGAACACCACATAGTCCTTGAAGAAGAATCTCTAGGGCCTCAACATGCTGCGAAGGATAATAAAATATTAAAAGTCAAGGTTGTCTTACACAGCCTTTCCAAATGAAAGTTTCCTTCGGAAAAAATGTAATACTGACAGAACATATCTAGATTATCTAAAAGAAGAATTATGGATATAGAGCAAAAGAATGTTTACATTATTATTTCTGTTCAAGAAATAGTGTGATTCCACAGCCTTCCATCAAATAATGAGTGCAAAAGTGTGTGCATGTTTGACACTTAATCACTTGTTTTTCCCAAGTTGTCTGAGGAAACTGACAATAACAAGTGATTATTTCTTCCAATTAAGATAAACAAAAATACATACAATTAGAATGGTTTCCATGAGACAACCGGTCTTTCATGTGTAGATTCTAATAAATAATAATAATAATAATAATAATAATAATAATAAAGTAGGATAATATATCATGAAGCATACCCAAGCTATTAGACAATCGTTACTGTCTAAAACAACATTAGCTTCACACCAAGGGGATCGAGTTATTCCAGAGAAAGCCCAAACGAGTAACAAACAAACAATGAATCATTCACAGGAAAAAATAGATTTGTGCAACAAGGAGAAAGATAATGACGATACCAGGTGTCAACATATAATTTTAAACAGATATCAGACTTTTTTTGAATATTTTAGTAGAAGTGAAAATGATCAGTTTGGGATTCTAATATTTGAAAACTGTGAGGACAATCGTCTATTTATGTATGTTAGCTTTTATTCTCATATAATAAGCTTATTATAATCAATTATTAGAGTGATATTTGAATTACTGATATGTTTTTTTTTTTGGTCAACAAAGAATAAAATTAATATAAAAGGGGATACTTTGGGAGGTATCCCAACCCACATACAAATAACAAGAGGCCCTCGCCACCTATGGGCTTAGGCTTCTTATACATACCTTCCACACTTTCACCTAAACAAATGCAGCACAAAACTTACCAAGACAACACCAGAAACTGCCCAAACAGCTGTGTAGTCTTGACAAAACTGCAACCTACTATAGATGCATTTTAACCGTAAAACAGAACTCAAAATCCACCAACATTGACACGGACTGACAGAGCAAAACTGAGGTGCTGCAAAGAGTGTAGCACTCCACACACTTGGCACATTTGGCAGATGTAGATGCTGGAGAATGCCACAGCAGATACACACTACAGAGAAACTGGCGCATCACACCTAGCAGAGCCAATGAACAGCTCCTTCACCTGCATAATTTTGAAGTTTGCCCTTCTTTGCATCTTGACATTGACTCATAGTGTATTAGAATAGCCTACTCCGTTGCTAGTGCTGTAATTCCACCTTTTCTTATTTGCTGTCAAAACCAGAGTTTTCCTTTAACCACTCCTTCTGCCTTTTTGCTTCCTTCATATACCACCTCAAGTTGAACTAAATTTAACTGGGGAATCTGTTGAGACTTCTGCAGCATTTGCATTGAATATGTTGGCTTCCAAGTCTTCAAGATTAGGCCCCCCATAAAGAGACATTGAATATTTTGTTTGAAATTGTTACTACATATACTAGTTCTTCATTTGTTAGCCAATGGTTACTGCATTATTGTAGTGTTTGTTCTTCCATGCTTACATGAAAACACACCATACCCACAAATACTGGTCTGAACTTGGTCTATGTTGCAACTTCATCTTTCTAACTCCAAAACTCCACACCTGTAGCACCCTTGGAGAGACTGTGGCACCAGTTGCATTTTGGAGACTGGCAGTGGTATGTTACAATTTCCATGAGCATCCTTAAGACGCACACTCATGGACCATCACCAGCACCTATCAAATGTGAAGGAAAAACTAGCAAACCATACCTAGCAGAATCAGAAAGCAGATCCTGCACCTGTAACCCCCACAACCAAATCTGATTTTCTGCCACAGGTGAAAATAGCTGCTGGCAAGCTCATGGCAGAAGACATAAGCATGTCTGCATAGAAAAAAGGAGGGCATACTGCATCCTCACCACATCATAGGTGAGTTCTTTCAACATCAGTTATGATTTCCTCCAGAGATCATCTTGTATTGGTGGTGAAGCTGTAACCAAACCGAAGGCACAGAGCAGATAACACCTCTTCCAGGGGATATGATCTGTTTTCTCTTGGCCCACATGGCAGAGACAGTGCTGCTGGAACATGTCTCAGCCCTTTGGTCATAGAGGTAGTTATTTGGAGCACTAATTGAACCACTGCAGGGGTCCTAACAGAGCAGTTTTCTGGTTCATACAGAAAACCCCTGCCTTGATGCTCCCACACTCCTCAACACACCTTCTCTTTACCATAACCTCCTTTCTCTACCCTTATTAAATTACCTATAGCTTCTAATGCCTAAAAGGGGGTTCAGGACCCAGTCCACAAAGGAGTAGTTATATGAGGGTATCCTATGTTTCATCCATAACCAGAATTTGAGTTGTGCCTTCTGGAAAATCTCCTCCACATCAACTACTCCTTGTTTGAAAACAACATTGTTTCTTTGTTTCCAAATACTCCTCAATATAGCTGCCCAAAGACCTTTCCGAACCAAGTTTTGTTTGCTACTAACCTATACCAGATGAAAACTCTCAAAGTGGCACTTCAAGTCATTGTGCTGGACAAACAGGGTGCCAATCCATCTGAAGCACATTGACCAAACACTCTGTGCATATTTGCATTCTAAAAACAGATGTTGGCTTGACTCTTCCATGGCTTGACACATTCCACAAATTGTTGTGTTTACCGTCACCCCTCAACTACTCAAGCTCATTCTTGTTGGGATCCTATCCAACAAAACCCTCCAAGTCATAGTCACCACATTGGGTAGCGTTTTAATCTTCCACAGACACGTGAATAAGTCATTATGTCGACCTCTGGCGTGACTAGCTAACACTCCATACGCTGATTTTACCAAGAACAACCCTGAATCATCACTACCCCATACCTGGATATCCTTCACCTCCCTATTCCTAAATAATTCTTCCTCCAACATGGACTCCCACTCGAACCTCTCTCGCCTCCACCTCAGACTCCATCGCCAGACTGATTCTTCCCACACACCTACCTCTCCCACCTTTTGCCCCTGATTCATAGACAAGGAGTACAACCTAGGAAACACTGTTTTGAGGTTAAGGTTGCCAACCCACCCATCCTCCCAGAATCTGGCTTTATTTCCTGCTCCTATTTTCCAATGTAATGCCTCCTGAAACCACCCTACACCTCCTCCCTCACAGCATACCTTAGATAAGTCTCTCCACCACCAGGATTGAAATTTACTATGTATATGAATATGTTAGTTGCCTAGATCCGAGCCATATTTTGAAAGCAACAGTTCTTTCCATTTCCCTTTCTCTTCCGTCAAGAGACGTCATTTCCATTTAGCCAATAGAGTAGTATTAAACTTTCGAAAATCTTTAAATCCTAGCCCACCCTCCTCTACTGATATGATATAATCAAATACTTTGGCTCATGGCAAGCAAATGTTGAAATGTTATATTTTTATTGAAAATTGATTCTGTAGAGCTTGGAAAAGGTTATTATTTGCATATCACTTCGACATATTCAGATAATTGAACAATTGGTACTATATGTCAAATTCTCAAAGCCCAGATGACATGATAGAAATGCATAACTACATAAGTGCAAAAGGTAAATAAGCTTTAGTGAATATTTTTAAAAAAAATTGGGTAACAGTAAAGATACAAGTAGAATTTTGCAGTTAAACTTTAACTCATGTCTTAAATCATCTAGAAGTGAGTTAATGATACACAATGAATTTGCATAACTTTTCACAACGAATTTCACATTCGCGGAAACACACAAGAACTCTCGGGGACTACTTTAAGCACGCAGATAATGTTGGCTTTAACCAATGAAATTGACTCTTTTGACTGATAAAATCATTCTTGTGATTATTTAGTAACTAAATTTGTTTCTTCTGTGCACTTAACTTTTTCCTTTGCATTTTTTATTTAAGAAAGGAACCATTAAGGTGGCTACTCAATCCTTTTCCTTACTGCCTGGTGCCTAGGGCATTCGGGTTAATTTATCATTAAGCTACCTTCCATGGCAGAATTCAAACACTAAATGCAAGTAACACGCCAGCAATCACTATCAGCATTCTAAAAGTGGAGATTATGTCATTAATATGAAACAAGATTAACAATAATAACCCACATCAAGAGACCATGGCTAACCCAGATAAATTTAATTCCCCAATACCTCCCAATTCTTCAACGAAAAAGCCAGTTCCAATTAACAATTCAAATAAAACATAAACTCACCTGTGTCTCTATAATTCCCTGAACCACACATTCCATATTCAATAAGCTCACCTGTATTATTACACAAGAGATATACGTATTATTTACGCAATCTAACACTTGCGATAAATCCATCCAAAATTTATACAAACAAAACAGGGATGAAGGCTCTTGCTCCAGCTTTCACCATCATAAATATTAACTTCTCCCAAATAGAGTGCAGAAGCACTTTTATCATAATATGCTACAGATATTCAAGAAATCGTAATTCATAGTTAGAGAAATGAATGACCTAACATATTGTCCGCGTTATTCCAGTACATAAGCAAAAGGAAAAAGAAAACACCACATACAGAGAAGTCTTTTGTACATTCACAAGTATCTATTTTGCAAAATTTTGATTTTACTAGAACACTGTAATAACGAAGAGTGAAGAATGAAAGGAATGCAGTGAAAACCTAAAACTCAAATCATAAAAACTTTGAAACTAGAAGCATTCTGATTCTGTGATGCACATAAAGAAACAAATGGAGAATGAGAAGTTAATTGACCTGTTTAGTTTATACTGAGATGAAAACGAAGAAATCTATGTCCTCTTAGGTATCGTCAATTGTCAAAACAATGATCGAGGTTCTTCAATCTTCAGAAATAACAATCTCTGCTTTTGCAAGCAAAAGGGAAAATCAGAAGAAAGCGAAGGAAAGAAATGAAGAATCATTTCACTCTATGAACAACGCGACCTTATGAATTTCTTCAAAAGTATGATACGACGTCGTCATGCTACTAGAGTAGAACATAGACTTCTAGAATTACCCTTTTTCTAAATTCAACTTTTTTTTTTTTATAAAAGTTATGTTTTTCCTATGGGATAAATTCAATTTTATTTCTTCAAATTTTCAAAAAATAAATTAGTTTTTATAATTTAAAAATATATTTAGTTTCTAAGTATCCATTTTTTAAATTTTAGGAATTTTTGTTCAGTTCTTAGATAATCAATTTAAACTATTAAAGCAGTATTGTTATTATTATCATTCTAAATTTGAGTTTTACTTTGAATTTTAAAGATAAAAATCAAATTTAGCCTAAATTTTAAAAACGAAAATCAGAATTAAATGTTATTGTCACCTTTCTTAAAACATTGTTATAATATATATATATATATATATTGTTCTGGAAGTCTTAGTGAGTCGGTTAGCATTCAAATCAACTAACCATCTAACCATGATACAAAAGTTATATGACGACACGTGATCGACCGACTCTGGACGATGAGTATGGGTTGACTAAGTCGGCAGAGTTAATCCACAATTAAGGATTGTTTAGTGCAATCCTAAACATGAATTAACTTCTTAATTAGAAACATGCAATGGTTTAGCACAACCCTAAACATGAATTAACTTCTTAATTAGAAACATGCAATGGGAAGTGAATCTAAAATCCATAATTTTAGTTTGTCTTAAATATGTTTTTAAATATTTATACATGATCATTTTATTTTCTACAGTTTTTATTACTTTTTTATCTTTGAAATTTTTTATCTTGTTTATTTTTTATCTTTTTATATTTTTATTAAGTAATCATTATTTTTTACTAAAAAATATCATTTAAAAAAGGTAACTACATATATTGTATTTTATATTACATAATAAGTATATGCATATAAAATTCAATACATAAAGAATATGATTGGTATTAAAATATATTTAATATATTATGAACATAATTTTTAAAAAATTATGTAAGGATGAAAGAAATAAATTATTATTATTTTTATATTCTATACAAATGAATATATTATAATAAATAAATTTAAATATATAAAACATATTTAATAAATTTATTGTTTTTTTTTTATATATCTTAAAAAAATAAATTATAAAATAATTATTTAAAATTATATTCCTTAAATAAAAAAATAAACTATTAAAAATATTATAAGCGTATAAGTAAATTATATATTTTTTAGAATAGTACATTGTTAAATAAAAATTGTTGAGTGAAGAATGATACTAAAAAAAATGCAAAATACATTTTATAATATATGAATTATAAGTAATTATCTTATTCATATAAAACAAAAAATATTATTTAATTGAATTACACACTTAAAAATATATAATCAACATGATTTAAAACATTTTATCATCTTAATTAATATTTTCTTTTTTAGGTCTAAATTAACTCTAATTAGCCTATTTTAGCTCTATGTTTGAACTGAAGAATACTACGGAAAACAAATTGGTTGATATACAATTATAGGAGTTTAGTTGAGGTTTTACTCATGAAAAAAATTTATCTCTCAAAATCATTTTTGTGAAACAATCATAAAACAATAAAAATTGATCAGTATAAGATTAACAATAAAAAGTATTTACTTTTTGGTAATGTGATTTACTGAATTGATCAGTTATATATGCTTGTTGGAAGAACCAAATTGATCAGTATATGATTTTAGAGTCAAGTTGATGTTTCACTTGAAACAAAAAATAAACTTGATGTCTTACAACTATTTTTATAAAATATTGAAAACAATAAAACTATGATTAGTCTATGAAATAAAATGGTTCGTTTAGTTAGTAAATATATGAAGAAACTGATCAAAATCCATATATGAAAAGCTTGGTTACAATTTGACAAGTATTATGCTTTTGCATATTCCTTTAGCTTGTTTATTTCTCTGAATGCACTGCACCATCGTTTACTTAACTACACCATGTGTTTTAGTTGATTTTCATTGTAAAATACTTGGATAAGTACTCATCTTCAAAACTTGAGAAATTGCACTTGTAGAGCAAGCATCACAAGTAGAATAATAACCAGAAATGGATGATAAGAAGAAAAACAAGTGTAGCAATAACTTATTCTTTCATTGTAATTTGCGAGAATAACTTACAGTACTAAAACATCAGTAAAGAACGTGCTTATTTGGCCGAAATATAGACCTAGAGAAATAGGCTGAGTAAACAATGTCTGACCATAAGGGAAACAGAAGAAATGTGAACAAGGTGATTGGTGCAAGTGCAAGTACAGAAATGAAGATTGACACCCATTTTAGGCCATGGGAATATGTTATGAAGAAGGCACTGCTAAATGCCACCATCATGCCTGCTATGGAGATAAACAGTGTTAGCAGTCCACATATCAGCTTCATTGGCAGTGACATGAAGAAGTCATCCTCTGCATAACGTGCTATGGTAAGCATTGACAAGAAAATAAGAATTGAGATTGAAGATGAGATTAGTGAAGTTGCATCTGAGATTGCAAATATTATGAAGATGATAGCATTGCAGTTGGGGTTTCCACTTTTATCATCGTCACCACGTGGAATGCTGAATGCTGCTGTGAACACTTGTGTAGCAATGAGTGTTGAAACTATCATGCAAGATTTTGCCGTGCTCTTCATCCAAGATTCTGCTTTTGTCAGTAACTCTGCATGCTCTTCAGTGAAAAGTTCACGAGGAGTTTTACCATTGGAATTTCTCTTCTCTATGAGACAAGGTGGCATGACCTTCTTCACCTCCTGTAACATCAAACTAATGTGATGTTCTACTATAAGATGATGCATAGAATTAGAAAATAGAGACAAAAATATATAAATCAGTATCATAGATACGTCTAGAGGCAAGAAACAGATTGTACCATGAATTATGACGTACATTTCACCCATGAAATTTCAGTGTTGGAAATTTGTTCATATAATTTTGGTGTTTGTTTGGAGTAAAGTTTACAAACTTAAATTTGAATGAACTTCATTTGGAAACAAAAATGTAGAATACATGAAGAGGAAATAAACAGAAGCTTGGGCAACATGCGTGGGCTTTAGGAAGAGATACCTCGTACCACCGTAACTCATGCATCATCTGAAAAGCTGCTCCAGACACCAAGTTAAGTTGATTTGGTGGTGCTAACTTTGCAGCACAATGCAGTAAGTTGTTTTGATCTGCTTCCTCGTATGTTACAACAAAATTCCTGATAGATCTTATTTCATGTATGAGATTAAATATGGCTGCATGGCGATGCAAAACAGCAATGTGAATAATGCTTCGATTTTGGGCATCAACTTCCCATGTGAGATCCGGGTAAGATGTAATCAACTCAGCTAAAATCTCAAAATTTCCTCCTTCAGCGGCAATGAATATTACATGAGACGGCTCGCTTATGACTCTTATCATTTGCATCCCTGCGCAATCAAGAGAAAGAAGGGCATTCCAAAGACACCTTACAAGTTGGAGAGCCAAACTTGGATTCTTACCTATCACAAATAATTTCACATGTTGGTTATATTATGATAAACTAATGACCATGAAATCAATAATCTCATAGTAGCTAATAGCTATACCTAGAATATGAAGAAATATACTATCTCTCCCCTTATACGTTCTAATGAATAAAATGTTGTGCCCTTTTATGTGAAATAAACAAGATTGTTGTTGTTCTGAACAATCTTCATGAATCGTACCATGCACATGTGGTAGTTTTAAAAAATATATATTTAACCATTTTTTATCCTGCAAAGACCCTTGTAGACGCTCATGAGGTTTTGAACAACAGTGATTATGAAGACTTACGTGAGTTCATGAACTGATTTGGATACCTTCGACCTTCACAACTAAAAACAGAAGATTTTCGTGCCAAAACATGCAAGGCTGTTTCCTTGTTCTCATTCCGGGCCACAGCTAACATTGGATTATCTTCTAACATCTTTAAAGCTAAATCTGCAAAATTTCAAAGAGTTTTCAAGAAATTAAACAAAGGAAGAGGAGGGGAGGAACAAAAATATGCGTATACATACCATAAATGGCAGTGTTGATACAAAGAAAGAACAATAAATCCCAATCTTCACCATCGAAAATGTGAAATGTACGAGGATATAGATACCATGCCATTTCAGTTTTTCCCTGTAAAGCAGCCAAGTGAAGAGGGGTGAGTCCTTCTCCTCCTCTTATAGTTGGCAAACTTATATTTCTTCGGGCCATTGCTTCTGCAATTTCTACATTGCCAACTGCTGCAGCAAAGCAGAAAGCTGTGTTGCCTTTGAAGTCTTGTATTTCCAAGTCATTTGGGTTGAGTTGATTCACCAGCTCCTCTACGAAGTACAATTGATTTGCTTCTGCTGCTACGTGAAGCAGTGTGGCCCATCCCTGTGAAATGGCAGCAGTTTTCAACCTGCTATCTGCCAATAACATGCTTCTAGCTTCTTTCCAGTCTCCTTTAATTGCAAGGTTGTAAATGGGAGCACATTTCTTCACATAATCCCCTAAAAGGAAAATATGTTAGATTCATGTATTATACACTCTTGTTTTCTTTATCAATGGATCAATTCTTATACAGAAGAATATCACATTCTTTGATAACTAAACATAAAAGCCAATGACACCTAACAACGGCAGGGAATACAACGGCCAACGTCCAACCAAATGACTAAGAAGAAAGCAGCACTCAAAAACAACACTAAATTAGATACCGATAAACTAAAATATCAGTACAAGTCAGAATAAGAAAATCAAGTTGAAGATATCTTAATGCAACCTAAAATAAAACTTTTAGTTGAATAAGTGCAAACACTTGTGAAATATTTATCATTCCTCCTTTAAAAATCACCTTATTTATTTTGGAGTCTCTAAATCTCACTTATTATTAATTTGCTTATTTTAAAATTATTGAATTATTTTCTACTATTTCACTAATTATAGTATTCAAGTGTGGAATTGTTATGATATAACTATTTTTTTTCCATGTAATATAAACTTTTAAAAGTTTAGCAATCGAGTCAATTCATAGAATTCAACCAATCGAGTGCGCTTATAGAATTGTACAAGTATCTAAACACTCGAGTTTTATATGTTTTTATTTATAGAGAAATATTAATTATAATTATGTGTTGTTATTCATGTAATGACAAATAATAGTTAATATGATTTTTAAATCATTATTACAAAAATCAGTATAGTTATTATATATATATATATATATATATATATATATATATATTTGTGATTTGGTAACAGGATAAACATCTTTTTAATATAAATGATTTTTTTTCAGTATGATTGACATGCAAATATAATTGTTTACAATGAAAGGACGTAAGAGAAACAAGGTCAAGTCAAAAAGGAGAAAGGAGTAAAGGCACGTAAGAAAATGTTTAGCAAAAGTCACTCTTTAAAACAATAAAAAAAAATATGAATATGTTGTTGATTAGTATCTTAATAGTGAGAGATTAGGAAGTACTTGTATTCTGTAAGAGATCACATGAAGGACTTCTGCATTCAACTGAACCAAATCTATGAATCACTATCTGTAGTTCTTCTGGATTTGTTGTATTTCCAACTGCCATAGCCATTTCACTGTAAAATAAAAATAAATTAAAAAAATAGTTGAAAGACCTATGATTAATCTCATAAAAAAATCAATAATTTTTTTAATTTTTATAATAATATATTATGATACTATATAATTTAATTAATATAAAGACTGATTATTTTTTATCTTTAAAATTAAAATTTATTTAATAACTTCTTTTAATATTTGAAATGTGACGAAATCTTTATTTTAAGAAAAATTCTGTTTTTTATAATTAAATAATATAAAAAAATATTAAAATAGTTAATTATTAATTGAAAGTGTACTGAAAAAATATTTCATTCTACAACCCTACAATTATTATTTTAATATTTTTTTACATAATTTAACTATAAATTTATCTATTATAATCTTTTTAAATTGTCACATCAAATATTGTATTACAATTCTCTGATTTCTCAAAGTATAATTTTTTTTCTCCTTTCATTTTTGGTCTTGCCCATGCAACACTCCATGAGAAAGCAAACAATAATACGTGGATAACACAAGATTCCACATGGTAATTTTGTTCGTTAAAATCGTATCTATTACAAAACACCGTTGTTCCCCACCTCATCAAAGCAGCTACGTCATGGAAAAAGATCTGTTAATTTTTTTATCAGCATGTGTTCATTAATCATATGTGCACCTGAAATTTTCATCAGTAGTTGTTTGATACCTGATTTCGAAGTCTCTCAGACAACCTTTTTCAGCTTCACATGCCCGCAACAAATATGAACAAATGATTGTCAGCAATAAAATCTTTCAGACTACAGATAGACAGTAACAGAAGAAACTGTGTCCAAGACTACAAGACATAATAAGAAACAGAATGAAGGAGTTTCTAGAGGAATTAAGAGAAGAATGTACTGACAAAAAACATGTGAAAAAACTAATAAGATTTGTTTACCCTAGTTGTATGAGATTCCTATAACATATACATAACTGATTACAATAAGCAAAAGAGTAAAGATAATGAGAGATGATTAATAGAAGAACCCTAATCTTTGCTGATAAAAAAAACCCTAATGAAGTGAACATGTATATATATATAATGCAATAGAATGAAGCATGCAAATTAAAAAGGAATGAAAGAAGGAAGAAAGTGGGAAAGAGAGAAAGTTTAGGAGGGAGCACAGCAAACTTACACTTATCATAAGAAGAAGTGCAGTGGAGTAAATTAAGCAGAAGTGAGAAACATATTTTATAGTAAGAAACTGGAAATTTTCACGAAATTGAGTGCACTCCTTTTTCTCTTTGTCCATTTGTGGAAAACAGACAAGACAAGCCGTTCTAAGCGCAATTGCATTTTAAAAATAGAAAGTATGTTAACTTAGCCCGACAGACGTGATTTTTAAATTGTTCTGAGAATATAATCTAATAGGTGTTAAAAGGAGATAGGGAGGATTCAGACGAATTTCTTGTGGAGGTGGGGTCGGAAGAAAGATTGCTTAGAGTTTTTGAAAAAAGAATTGTGAGACCGGTGGTCTTCGTCTTAATTAAAGAATGTTTAATCATTACAATAAAATTATTTGATAGAAACTAATCTTAAAAATAAATAATTAGTTGCTATATTGATTAAATTAAATATCATTTAGAGACTAAAAGAAATTTTGGTTTCTAAATTAGTTTCTATTATTGATAAATAGTTTCTAAATTGGAATCTAATTAGCTACCAAAGTTTTTGCTACCAAATTTAGAATCTAAATAATTGGTAGTTAAAACCTTCATACCTAATTAGATACCAATTTAAAAACTATTTATCAATAATAGAAACTAATTTAGAAATCAATAATTTTTGTATTCTCTAAAATGGTTTTCTAATTTAGTCACTATAACAACTAATTATTTTTTGTCTCTAAGATTGGTTTCTATTTAGTGATTTTCTTATAGCGAATGTGCCTTTATCAGGAAAATGGATTTAACGTTTAGGGACAGATAAGGACGACTTGTGGAAGGATATTCTTGAGTCTATATACAGGGGTTGGAGGAGTCTGAGAGAGTGAAGGAATAGTATTAAGTTGTCCGTTGTCCCTTTGATGGAAAGACTTGAAGGAACTTTGGGTTTTGGAGAGTTGGGGAAGGAGGTTTGTGTTGAACAAAGTGGTGTTCAAGTTTTGAAGAATCCAAACCCTTTGAAGGATGTTGAAGCCTTGGCTGTGCTTGATGTTGCCATGCTGGTTTAGCTTAGTTCTGGGGTAGTTTATATGTTGTAATCCATCCTGTGATTAAATCTAAAGCATTAGCATTCTCAATCTTTGTGAAAGTAAAATGTTTTCAAACTAAAGTTAAAACAACCGATTGTTTTGTCGAAACAACCGATTGTTTATACTTACGTGTTTTGAGAAAAAGACTGAAAACTGTTTTGAATGGTTGAACTGTTAAAGTACCAAAACAACCAATTGATTCGAGAAAACAACCGATTGTTTGTTTTAGGACCATAACAGAAAAACTATTTTCTCTTTGACTGAGCTTTAAATGTTTTAACTGTTTACGCTCCAGTCATTAAATGCTTTGACCAATCTTTTAATGCAATTTAAGAGTTTGTTAAGATTTGATAACAAACTACATCTTTGAATAAATTC
>Ga0123342_1002605_pt1 | contig 29817 bp, 12 predicted proteins | sample Turbeawhitnodule_FD_89960 | JGI IMG/M metagenome (GOLD analysis project Ga0123342, IMG submission 89960) | Root nodule microbial communities of legume samples collected from Mexico - Turtle bean Mexico white nodule | ecosystem: Host-associated > Plants > Roots > Nodule | place: Mexico: Nepantla... | reverse complement strand
CGAGAGCTAAGTACCAGAAGAGTGGGGAGTGAATAGTTACCTTGGGTGATGTGCCTCTTCTGCTATTTATACTGCTCTAGGTGGGCTATGGCCGCTGTGGGCCTGCTTTAGGGTCCAAACGAATGCCCAATTGTGTCTTAACGTGCTTATCATTTAAGTTGGGTTGTTTATGCCTAATTACGCGTTTAGCTTCGCCTGTTGTCGTCTAATTGGTTTTGTCGTCTAGTCGGTCTAGTCGACCTTACGGCCATCTGGTAGTACAAAATCATTTGTAAAAAAATAGATCATGATTTATTATGCATGAAGATATAATCAATTATGTTTCATCGTGTAATCAGTTGTAAACATAGTCGGTTACATAATTAGGCCTAATCGATTATGCATCATGACCCTACGAAAACATGATACAAGCATGTAATAAATTTCTCAAAATATCAAATTCACTCTTATTTCACCAGTAAAATACCAACCAACTCATGCAAGTCCAACAATAAGATAAACATTACAAAAAAAATGTGTCTACATTGTTTTTTTTTATCATACATTGTATTACAACTATACAATGGATGCAAAGTGTCATAATTGATTATGGCTCATGGTGTAAACGACTAGTCACATTCACATAATCGATTATGACTAATTTTTAACCCTTACATCATGCCTTCTTCAATGATTCACGAGGCCAACAACTTCATCATTTTTCTATCATACATGTACACTAACCATAACCATGTAGCACCAAAGTTGTGAATTCATCACCTCATGCCACACTTTCCATGTTTTTCTCATCATCTTAGAGGAGGTGCTTATGTTCTACCCTATCTCCTTTATTTTCACTCTTTTTTGTGCAAATCAATCAACACAAAAGATGAATAGTATCCTCACTTTCACCATTCATGATTACACTTCAACAATACACTCATCAATCCAAACACATTGTCAATGTCTAACCTGACATCTTCGTTAAAATGTCATGATATTGTTCAACCAAAAATATTAATATTCCATAATCCATCCACAAGTTTGCATAATTCACAATTTAAATATTTTTCAACTTAAACATGTTTTTAAAAGTTATTTTCACTAAATTCAACTAGTGTTAGATTGCATTTGTGCAATTATGGAAGGTTTTCATAATTAAGTTTTTAAAAGTTATTTTATCTAAATTCAACTAGTGTTAGATTGCATTTGTGCAATGATGGAAGGTTTTCATAATAAAGATGATTTTTAATGGATGATGAAATAAAATAATATTTTAGTTAGATTTGTTTGTATTTATAAACTAAGTTATATTTTTTATAATATTTAGATTGATTTTTATTTAATGAAAATTCACATTCATTTTGATTTGAGATGGTAAAATTATAAATTAATAAAAATTATAATCAAATTTATAACATCCATAACTTCATAGGAATTTTAAATATTTACATAAAGTTAAAAATAAAACATTAAAAAAAAATAAACATTTTCATATTTTCACTATGGAGCTCTCTCGCCTATAGTCTCATATGCTTCTACGTAAATGCACGATTGTCACATGTAAAGAAAACAAAACACGTCAGAGATATCAAGCTAAACTAACTATTTTTAAAACTTCTCATATATATTAATATTGATAATAAATATAAATTCATCAATTCTCGTACATTTGTACAAAGCAATAAATGTCTAAAATCTCATGTTAAACTTTTAATGATCCACATACTTAGACACTTGACTCTACTCCGCAAAGACCTGTGTATTGAAATTATCATACATAGACCTGCACAAGTCATACTACCACTATGAATCCACGAAACCATGCAAGTAATAATCTCACCATCAAATCACCTTGTATGACAAAGTTAATTTATATGTCCTAAAAGACCATGTTATTTTCACTCTTTAGACAAAATCATATGAACCTCCTTGAACTCTCACCACTATAATAATTTTATCTATGTGATTCTATTATATTAGTAGAGTTAAGACCGTCTACTTCATAAGACAAACACAAATCAATACACTTTATTAACAACCTCAACGCGGTATTTTATTTCTTGAAAATACTATGTCTCAATTACATTTTCATATTTCACATTCACCTTATCCAAAATCACACCATTTAATCATACAAAACTTAGAAAACAAAGAATATTTTTTTTTTCCAAAATTTACATAAACACAAAAAACTAAAGGATTTTCAATTAAACATATAATTAAAATTCATCTAAAATTTAATTAAAAAAAATAAACCATAATAAAAAAACAAATAAGCAAATGTTAAAATTTATTTTTTTTAAGTCTAATTTGAACGATTTTTTTTTAACTTAAACGAGAATATACTTGTTATAAAATAAATACATTATGTAGCAACATTTACACAACATCTTATAATCTTGTGTTCTGAACTTTAGAGTTGGGAAGGTTTACGTACTATACAATTTAGAAATGAAAAGAAAATCTCTGCACCTTTTGTTAAAGGGTAAATTTGGAAATAAAAGATTTATTGAGGTGCAGAAAGAAATTATTTAGGTGGAGAAAGAAATTTCCGAAACAACGTATTCAGAAACGTAAGCGGCCCACGAATAGGCCCATAGTACAAAGAGCTTTGAAAAGTTAGGGTTTATAGCAAAGAAAAGAAGACAACTAAGAGATAATCGTGTGGAAGTATTGGCGGAACCTCCATTGCCTCTCTTCCACCTTCTAACCATGGTACGATCTTCAATTCTTAATCGCCAATTCTTTTTCTTATTCAGTTAACATTTCATTCTTATCCTTGCGTGCGTTTTTATTTGTTTAGATCATTTCGGAGAAGAACCGTAAGGAGATCTGCAAATACCTCTTCCAAGGTAAGTGTATCTGCGTTAATCACGAATAATCTTGGTTCCTCTGGGTTTCAACTCGTCGAATAATGTCAGATTGTTTATGGTGCAGAGGGAGTTTGCTTTGCGAAGAAGGACTTCAATTTGGCGAAGCATCCTGAGATTGATGTGCCTAATTTGCAGGTGATTAAGCTTATGCAAAGCTTCAAATCTCGCGAGTACGTGAGGGAGACCTTCGCTTGGATGCATTATTACTGGTTTCTCACCAACGACGGCATCGAGTTTCTGAGAACTTACCTTAACCTTCCTTCCGAAATTGTGCCTGCCACTTTGAAGAAACAGGCCAAGCCACCTGGCAGACCCTTTGGTGGCCCATCCAGTGATCGCCCTAGGTATGTCAAGAAGATTACTGTGTAATTGATTGAATATCATAGTACAAAGAGACACAACATATATTTATAGGATCACTATGGTACCAAGTGAAGTGGTATGACCTTGCCTAACTGATTACAAGGGGCGCAATACAAGCCAATCCAACTGAGCTAAACTAACTATTGTTTCTACTAGTTGGTAGTCATGTGGCTGATCCGTGTTGCCTTGAACAGGGGTCCACCTCGCTTTGAAGGCGAGAGGAGGTTTGGCGGTGATCGCGACGGATATCGTGGAGGTCCCCGAGGAGCTGGTGGAGACTTTGGGGGAGACAAAGGAGGAGCTCCTGCTGACTACAGGCCATCTTTTGGGGTAATCCTATTGCCAATGCAGTTCTGCTTTTGTTTATCGATGTGTATATGCATCATGGTTGTCATTTTTTGGCCTACTTCTCATCATCATGATTGTTGTATGTTGTTTAGTTTTAAACTGAATAGCAGTTTTAACTTTGATAAGTATTTGTTTTCAAGCTCTTAAAAGTGTATATGTACTTGATTTACAGGTTAAAGTTAACTTTTTTTTCAACAAGGATTGATTCGTTTACCATATTTTTTGTTTTTCTCTTGCAAGCTCTTAGTGACAAGTTTACTCGAATTGATTGAGTTCACTTGTTTTTAATTTTCCCATGATCTGCACCTTTAAGTCGTAGAAAATGTGAAACTTAGTCCTTGGTTGGGAACTCATCTATATCATGTACGTGTTCAATCTTTTCTTCAGTTAGGCGATGCAAATAAGCTATTTCCTGCATTAACTTTCTGCTAAAGCCTTTTTGAAAGCTTGAGGTGATTGATGTAGCTTATCGGAAGGTTTAATTGTTAATGTTATGATGGCTGTGTCCTTGAAGCAGTATAGTTATTGTGTTCATAATCATGCCTGCATCATCTAGGGACATTTCATTTTGCGCAGCAAGCAAAATATAGAATGATTTTTTGGTTTCTTTTCATTCCATTGTTTCCCCTCTCTTTATCAATTGGTTTGCTACATTGCAGGGACCTGGAGGAAGGCCTGGCTTTGGTCGTGGATCTGGTGGTTTTGGGGCGCCCACCAGCTCAAATACTCCTTAAGTGTATTATGTTTTCTGCTTTATATTTTGCTTAGTTTTCTAGAATATTTCCCCCTTCCTATAGAATGTTTTATGGGCTTGACAAATACTTTATATCCAGTTTTTCTTTCGGTGAAGATTTTGAATTGAGTGTTTCTGGTAATTTGTGGTGGCCTTTTCTTTCATCCCCCATTTTATTATGATATGATTAGAGATTCGAACTCCAAATGTTTGCAGTTCTCCCAACATTGTGAAAGTTTGGTCAATACATACTAGATTTTTATTCTGTACATTGTAACGGACTAATTTAATCTATAAATTAAAATAGTTGTACTAACAACACTTACCTAACTGAACTAATGGACTTGTTTTTCAGCAAAAAATATTTTTGAATAAAGATTTAAACAGAAAGTTTAAAACATGCAAAAGATAATGTATTAAATAAATATCTATGATAAAAATATCAAAGTAATAGTTTATTTTAAAATATAGGAAAGACAAACACAAAAGAGGAGGTGAGAGGAGCAAATTAGATTAAATAATGAAATGGGACAAAGTAAGTACGTAGGGAAGATATGAAGGAATTTAATATAGTACATAATGAGAAAGAAGAGAATTTTTCTTGGGTAAAACTTTTTGGAAATGCGAAATCAAACGTAAGAGAATGGAGTTCTCACAGGCTACTCAGCATTTTAATCTGCAAATATAGAGAATGTTTTTGAGTTTAAGATGTATGATCGTTACAATGTTAGTCACTAGATTAACTTTAGTAAACAAATCATCATTATTGTATTATATATTATTTTAATGTATTTACTATTAGTATAAATGAACTAATATTTAAGTTGAAAAAAATAAGCATAAGAAAGTATAAACGTTGTGAGGTATTTTATGGAATCCATCGTGGAATCTTCATAGACTCCTAAATTTGTAAGAATTTTACATGATTTTTTTTAATATTATATTTACTCTTAAAGGAGTTTAATCTCAAAGTAGTTAAAAGAAATAAATCAACTATAAATATATAATTTCAAAATACTTCAAATAACATATAAATACTATAAATATTAAATTGTTTAAATCATAAAAATTAAATAATTAAAAATAAACAAATATCAAATTTTTATATCCACTTCTCTAATTATGTCCATCAATACTTATTTCATATTTTCTAAAGCATTTTTACTTCTATTAAAAATAAAAAATGTACTTAGATTGACCTCACTTTAATTTTATCTATCCCTGACATTCTTTAAAAAATATACTACTCCAAATTCAATTTCTGACAAAACAAAATAAAATTTATACCAAATTTTTTTCTAATTAAAAAAAATAGCATTCCCAAAAACAAACTGTACCTCAATTAAATAAAAAAAAATCTATTTGGAACCCATATTGTATTCTGCAGTCCAATAAAAAAACCCTAATAACCTAAATCACAATCCAACCCTAATTCCACATCACCCAACTGCACCACCGGTACCACCATCGACTTGCAATCCGCGACCACCGCACGAACCGCAACCTGCGACCACCGCACGAACCGCCACCACCGCGCGGCGTCCTCTGCTCCGCTCGATCGTCACCACTGCCGCACTCGTTCAGAGAAGACGCACCACCTCCGCACCAGAGAAGACGCAACGAATGTGACTGAAACGCAGCGCGAAACCCTAAAGTAAGTTTATTCCATTTAATTCCCAAGTCAGAACGACAACGTTTTGGGTTAAAACGAAAACCCAACTAGCCAACGGAGCAGAATCGCAAGTTTGAACGAGTTTACCGAGTTCACTCCGAGTCTGAATTTTATCAAAAACCAAATTTACTCGTTTTTTTTATCAAAAACCAATTTTACTACCGAGTTAACTCGAATTAACTCGGTAAGTTTATATGAAAACGTAAATTTGGACGAATCAACAGATCACTCGCTAGTTTCACAACCATTCCTGAAACTGCAATCCTAAGTTAATAATTAATAGATATTTAATGAGTCGGGTTTATTAATAATTAATAGATATATTCAATAAAATTATTCAAAATATTAACAAAAAAAAAGTACTCAAATTTTATTGATTAAATATTAATTAAGATTTAAAAGATAATAAATAAATAATTAATATTTATAAAATATATTTTTCAGTAAACCTCGAATTTTAATGATTAGAGATTAATTAAGATTTAAAAGATAATAAATAACTAATTAATATTTATAAAATATATTTTTCAGTAAACACTAACTTGTTTCATTACTTTGAATCAGAATAGAGAAAATAAGTAAGCAACGCAAATAAATTACACAAAAAAATATAAATTTGTTATACAAGAATTAATTTTATATGAAAACAGATAAAGTTTATATTGAGATATGTTAACTCATTAATTTTTATTTATTTCGAAATTTTATAAATCACATGCAATTTGATTGAAACATTAAACCTTAAAAAAGAAAATCCAAATTGTACTTACAGTTTCGGTAGAGCCAGTTATACTAAGAGTGTAATGAAGGGCCACATAATAATAATACTAATAATTATAATTAATATTATTATTATTTTTGTCATTTAAAAGTCATACTCATTATAAATACATAGAAATTACTGTTTACTATACAATGATATTAATTTAATTACTTTCTTCTGTATGAAACTTAATGAATGATCGCAAAATATTTATATTCATCTTACTTTAAAAGGGAGAAAAGTGATACTTATATAATATTTCGTACAATAATTTTTATAACATTTTTTATTAAATAATATAAAGAGATAAATAATTTTTTTTATAGAATATTATTATTTTTTCTGAAAAAAGATGAGGAAAACCGGAGCATACACAACTTTTTAATATGAAACAATATCTTTTCGCCAAATAAATATTATAGTAATATATTATTATTATTAAAACCACCTTGTCCTTATCTTTCTAAAACATCTTAGCAATTGTCAATAAAATAACAATATATGGTTTTAGTGTCTTTTACGATCTCTCCGTAAAGTATCATTCGGATTCGGCTGAAAAAAAACAGAAAAAAAAGATGAACAGAGAAATAATTGATCGATAAAACAGAGGAAAGGGAACAAAGAATATAAAATTGAAGAATAGAAAATAGCGCCAAAGCAACCATAGTTGAAAGGGTAACAACATTGTATTTTATTCATTCATTGGAGTGAAAGAGAGACAATACAAAGTGGCTGACTGTAGGGTTTTGTTTTGTGCCACACCAAAACCCTCTTAGTTCTACACTACTGCGTTTCGGTCTTCTTAGTTTCTACTTAATCCACACCACACCCTTTTCAGATTCTGCCCAGTTCCCTTTTCAAAGTTTTTATTTTCCCCCCACTTTTTTCTGTTTTAGAGCTTTCCAACACTTGATCGAGGACATGGCGGCTGTCAAGGAATTTGGGGTGTCTCAATTCGTGCAGGTTTGGTTTTATCCCCTCTCTTTGAATTAACATCATATGATGCTTCCTTTTTATTTATGGATTGTTGTTGTTTCGCGGGAGGTTTTTTTTTCACGCTTTGATGTTGTAGTAGCATGTTTTTGATTTGTTTAAGGTTTGTACTTTTGCCATATGTTTGTTTTTATATCTCAGTTTTCGTAGATCACTGGGTGCATCGTGTTTAATTTAGCAGATGAAGTGCTACAGTGTTTTATGGGTTTTCCCTTTCCCTTGTGTTTTTTTTTTCTCCTTTGCTGTTGTACTAACATACTGGGTTGACTTTCAAGTTTGCATCGTCGACATGGGTTTGCGTTTGTTTTGTTTTTAACTCTGTCACTGACTAGTTGGTGACCATGTTTGATTTGGCAATTGAAAATGAATCTTTGCTTATGGGTTTTGTGATTTTGGTTTCAGGGTACTTCTAGGCAAACTTTGTTTTTGAAGAAGTCTCGTAGACAGAGAAATCACATGCTTTGGGGTACGCTTTGGAATAGGAATTGGGCGCTGGGATCAACTCGAAGAGCTTTGCCTTTAAGGTGTCAGGCTCAAGAAAATCCCAGAGCTGTGGTTTCTGGGACTGTGAGCTCTTCTGTAGAAGAGCAACCTGGCTTGATTGGGAAGCCTGCTTCAGAAGTTGGTCATTTATATCGAGTCTCATTAATGCAAGAAAGTGCAGCTGCCGAGCTTCTGAAGGAAGCTCAAGTGAAAATCTCTAGTCAGATTGTGGAAATTCAAACGGAACAATGCTATAATATTGGCCTTAGCTCACAACTTTCCAGTGAAAAATTTCCTGTCCTTAAATGGCTTCTTCAAGAAACTTTTGAGCCTGAGAATCTTGGAACTGAGAGCTTTCTTGAGAATAAGCGGAAGGAGGGTTTGAGTCCAACTATAGTTGAGGTTGGTCCGAGGTTGTCATTTACCACAGCGTGGTCTACTAATGCTGTAGCAATTTGCCAAGCCTGTGGATTGACGGAAGTGACTCGTTTGGAACGATCAAGGAGGTACTTGTTATTTGCCACAAGTGAACTGCAAGATCATCAAATCAGTGAATTTGCATCTATGGTGCATGATAGGATGACAGAGTGTGTCTATACTCAGAAGCTAACATCCTTTGAGACTAGTATTGTTCCTGAAGAGATTCGTTATATACCAGTTATGGAGAAGGGACGAAAGGCATTAGAAGAGATTAATCTGGAGATGGGTTTCGCCTTTGATGACCAGGATTTAGAATATTACACCAAACTTTTCAGAGAAGACATTAAGCGCAACCCAACAAATGTAGAGTTGTTTGATATTGCTCAATCTAACAGTGAGCATAGTAGACACTGGTTTTTTACTGGAAAGATTTCCATTGATGGACAGCTTATGGATAAAACTCTAATGCAGATTGTGAAAAGTACTTTGCAGGCAAATCCAAATAATTCAGTTATTGGCTTTAAGGATAACTCAAGTGCAATCAGGGGTTTCCCAGTAAAGCAGCTCCGACCAGTTCGGCCTGGTTCATCATGTCCACTGGAAATTGCCGTACGTGAGTTAGATATCTTGTTTACAGCTGAAACTCATAACTTTCCATGTGCAGTGGCACCTTATCCTGGTGCAGAGACAGGTGCAGGAGGTCGCATTAGGGATACACATGCTACAGGAACAGGATCCTTTGTCCAGGCAGCTACAGCTGGTTATTGTGTTGGAAATCTCAACACATCAGGCTTTTATGCTCCATGGGAAGATACCTCCTTCACTTATCCATCAAATTTGGCACCACCTTTACAGATTCTTATAGATTCTAGTAATGGTGCATCTGACTATGGCAACAAATTTGGAGAGCCATTGATCCAGGGTTTCTGTAGAACTTTTGGAATGAGACTTCCTAGTGGGGAAAGGCGAGAATGGTTGAAGCCAATTATGTTCAGCGCAGGCATTGGACAGATAGACCACCTTCATATATCAAAGGGAGATCCTGACATTGGGATGCTGGTTGTCAAGATTGGAGGCCCAGCTTATCGCATTGGTATGGGAGGAGGAGCAGCCTCAAGCATGGTCAGTGGGCAGAATGATGCAGAGCTTGATTTCAATGCTGTGCAACGTGGGGATGCTGAGATGGCTCAAAAACTATATCGTCTTGTTCGTGCTTGTATTGAGATGGGGGATAAAAATCCAATTATCAGCATTCATGATCAGGGTGCTGGTGGTAACTGCAATGTTGTGAAGGAAATTATATATCCAAAGGGTGCTGAGATAGATGTCCGAGCAATTGTGGTTGGTGATCATACAATGTCTGTTCTAGAAATTTGGGGAGCAGAGTATCAGGAGCAAGATGCAATCTTGGTGAAGCCTGAAAGTCGTGATCTCTTGGAATCAATTTGTAGCAGGGAAAAAGTTTCAATGGCAGTTATTGGAACTATCAGTGGCGATGGACGTGTTGTGTTAGTTGATAGCGTAGCAACTCAGAAGTGTATTTCACAGGGACTTCCTCCACCTCCCCCTGCTGTTGATCTTGAATTGGAGAAAGTCCTCGGTGACATGCCTAAAAAATCTTTTAAATTTAATCGGGTTGTCTATGAGCGGGAGCCACTTGATATTGCCCCTGGGATTGCAGTGATAGATTCTCTGAAGAGGGTATTGAGTTTACCATCGGTATGTTCAAAACGCTTCTTAACGACAAAAGTTGATAGGTGTGTTACTGGTCTAGTGGCACAACAACAAACTGTAGGCCCTTTGCAGATTCCCCTTGCTGATGTTGCTGTTACAGCTCAAACTTTTAATGATTTGACTGGAGGTGCTTGTGCCATTGGGGAACAACCAATCAAAGGCCTGTTAGATCCCAAAGCAATGGCTCGGTTGGCTGTTGGAGAAGCACTGACAAATCTTGTATGGGCAAAGGTCACTTCCCTTTCTGATGTCAAGGCTAGTGGTAATTGGATGTATGCTGCCAAGCTCGACGGGGAAGGAACTGACATGTATGATGCTGCCATAGCTTTATCTGAAGCAATGATTGAACTTGGCATTGCTATTGATGGAGGGAAAGACAGCCTTTCTATGGCAGCCCATGCTGAAAATGAAGTTGTCAAGGCTCCAGGAAATCTTGTCATCAGTGTTTATGTTACTTGTCCTGATATAACAAAAACAGTAACACCAGATTTAAAACTCAAGGATGAAGGTGTTTTGCTTCATATTGATTTGTCAAGAGGTAGGAGGCGGTTAGGAGGATCTGCTCTTGCCCAGGCATTTGACCAAGTTGGGGATGAGTGTCCTGATCTTGATGATGTTCCTTATCTTAAAAAGGTATTTGAAGCCGTTCAAGATCTTCTTACTGATGAACTGATTTCTGCTGGTCATGATATCAGTGATGGTGGACTGCTTGTTTGTGCTTTAGAGATGGCATTTGCTGGTAATTGTGGACTTAGTTTGAACTTGTCATCTCAAGGTAACAGCCTCTGCGAAACACTCTATGCTGAAGAGCTTGGATTAGTTCTTGAAGTAAGCAAGAAAAATCTGGCTTTGGTAATGGATAAATTGAACAATGTGGGAGTTTCAGCTGAAATCATTGGTCAAGTAACAGCCAATCCATCTATAGAAGTTAAGGTTGACGGCGAGACTCGTGTAACTGAAAAAACTAGTATCCTTAGGGACATGTGGGAGGAGACCAGTTTTCAACTTGAGAAGTTCCAAAGACTGGCGTCTTGTGTGGATATGGAGAAAGAAGGACTGAAACATCGATATGAACCCTCATGGGATCTGACCTATCGTCCTGTTTTCACTGACAAAAAGTTTTTGTTTGCAACTATAAAACCTAAAGTTGCGGTGATTAGAGAAGAAGGGAGCAACGGAGACAGAGAAATGGCTGCAGCGTTTTATGCTGCTGGTTTTGAGCCATGGGATCTTACTATGTCAGACCTTCTCAATGGAAAGATCTCTTTGCACGAGTTTCGTGGAATTGTGTTTGTTGGTGGATTTAGCTATGCTGACGTGCTTGACTCTGCAAAAGGTTGGTCTGCTTGCATAAGATTTAATGAACACGTTTTGCAACAATTTCAGGAGTTTTACAAACGTCCAGACACTTTCAGTCTAGGTGTATGCAATGGTTGTCAGCTAATGGCTTTGTTGGGGTGGGTACCTGGTCCTCAAATTGGGGGTGTGCATGGTGCTGGTGGTGACCTATCACAACCAAGGTTCATTCATAACAAGTCAGGGCGGTTTGAATGCCGCTTTACAAGTGTGACCATAAAGCCCTCACCAGCTATAATGTTCAGTGGCATGGAGGGGAGCACATTGGGTATATGGGCTGCTCATGGTGAGGGAAGAGCTTATTTCCCAGATGAAAGTGTGTTTGACCGAATAGTTCATTCAGACTTAGCTCCTGTAAGATATTCTGATGATTCTGGGAATCCAACTGAGGTATACCCTTTCAATGCGAATGGCTCTCCCTTAGGGGTAGCAGCTATTTGTTCCCCAGATGGGAGGCATCTTGCCATGATGCCTCATCCAGAGCGTTGCTTCTTAATGTGGCAGTTCCCATGGTATCCAAAGCACTGGGATGTGGAGAAGAATGGTCCTAGTCCTTGGTTGCGCATGTTCCAGAATGCAAGAGAGTGGTGTTCCTGAGATTATCAAATGTTTCTTTTCGTTTTGCCATAAAGCGCTTTCCTTGTTTTAGTTGATGACTTTTCCATCTCTCTCATCAATAATTAATGGACAGGTTACTCAACAACTCTGCACTTTACTCTATATAGAGTTTCACATGTAAGATAGTTAGCTTTCAAGTGGAAAGCTTGGGAATTTTCAATACCCTTTATATAGTGTTTTTGTTTAATTATTGTTGTCAGAAATTAAAATGCTTGATCGGTGAAATGAATTTGATTGGACCGAAAATGACGTCTTGATTGAGTCTTGACGGTTCATAAATACAATGATTACTGACTGAAAAAAATAGCAAGCCGTAGTGCAAGTGTATGCATAAATATTGCATTACCTAAACTGAAAAAGAAAACTTCCCATTAAAGTTTATTAGTCTCGTTTAGACAACACAGTGTATGCATAAATTATGAATGCTGCAATACTTGCGTAGAACTTGCTATATTGTTGACTTGTTTAGCTATTGATGTTTAGTGTTTGACAATTGAGAACGGTGTGATGGCAGCTTTTATTGAATGTGTACTAATTGCATGCCTCTTTTGTTTTTGATGTGTTTTGTGTATGTCTAAAGCTTTTGAGTTACTTTGGCATGATGTTGGGGTTGATTTGGTACTGTACTTTGTCCTCAATTTCTTCGGACTGTAACCTTTTGCTGCTTTTGTGGGTTGTCTTAGGTTTTATTTTATAAAAAATGAAAGTTGGAATACCATTAATATATTTTTACAGTTGGAAGCATTTACATAGAGGTTTAAGATATACAATTTGCTTCCGACATGGTTTCTGTTTTGTCAAAAATACCTCGTAGGCATTTGAAATTTACTTGGCTCAGGTCGTGTTAGTTGTGTGTACCTACCTATTGGTAGCAATCGTGGAGCATTATATGTCATGCAGTTATTGCAAAGCAATTGCTTTAAGATCTTTTAGGATGTTAATTTTTAGTGTATAAAGCATCAGTCTGAAAATCCTTTCCTCTTATTCTACTACATTGTTAGTTTTAAAGCAGTAAGTATCTGGTGAGTAGTAACTTAGTAAGTATAAGTTTGTGGGGGAGATGAATCATAAAGTAGGTAAAACAAGCATGCTTTCTACTCTTGAAGAGACCCATCGAAGCAATCATTTATATTAAAATGTTTTTTTATAATTTCTCTTAGTACTTAAAGTTAGTGTTTGAAGACTAAAATAATAATTTTCTAAATGTATTTATTTTAGTCTGGGAGTCCAAGATTAAATTAACCTCGAATTACAACAATTAAAGAGACAATTAAACAAGTTTATGTCAATGTAAGTTATTTTTTATAGTTCTTTGCTGGGATTAGAAGATGAAAAATGAGAAAGGAAAAAAAAGAGAGAAAAAAAGTGAAGTTATTTGGATAAAATAAAATGAGTAAAAATAGGTGGAAAGTTAAATATATATATATATATATATATTAATAATATTATTTATTTCTTATAATAAAAAATATAAATATTAATATAAAAGGACATAATATTTAGTATATATCAAAATATAATCTATTACATTTTTATTATGTCGTAAACATTAACAATTTTTTTTATATAATTTATATAAAAAATGATAATTATATAATTGTAGATTATTATAACTTTTTGCCTAAATTATTTTATATTAATTTTTCATATTTTCTATCTCTTTTCCACTTTTAACTTTTGCTAGTCTGTCTTAATACAGAGAAGATATAAAAGTCAATGGAACAATCAATTTCAATCTTTTTAAAGAAATACAAGTAAAAAAAGAAAAGAAAAGGTTAAGAGATGATTTTTTACCGTAAAATTTTATTTTAAATTTTTGTAGTACTTTTTGATAGGTTTCTCCCAATCACCCAAAGTATAGAATTTCTTAATATTTCATTTAATTTTTACTCTAGTAGTAGATATTAATTTAACATCTTGAAATAACTTTCTGTAAGTTTTACAATAATAAATTTTTTTAGTAGGAGAGAACTTAAAATAAGATTTTTTTAAAAAAAATAAGATTTTTTATAGAATAATTTTTTTTATAGAGAAAATCGTACCTCATGAAGATCTTATAAACAATAAATATAATGTTCAAAATAATTTGCTGAAAATCCACCCTAAAGATAGTTTAACTGATCTGCGTTCCTCTTTTTCTAAAGCTACAACAAAACATCTTGGTAAATACCCAAACCTTAAAATACCTAAAAAAATATCTGGCTAGACAATAGATCACCATGACAACAAAGGACAAAGGAGAAAGAAATAGGAGGGAGAAATCAACTCTGAAATTGTCCCTTTTTTCCCTTCATTATTTTAATTTCTTGTGTTTTCATCTCAAATTGTTTGCACCCATATGCAATAAAAAGTTATAGGAAATACCCACTCTTAAGAATTCTTTGAGACAATTCTATAATTAATCATATATAACATTTTATTTTTTGACATAAAACAGATCGTTAATGTGGTATGCTAAAACTAGATAAATTTCATTTTTTGTGTGAATTTAGTAATATTATCCCGTTTATTAAGGCACTAATTGAGATCAAATTGATTCTTTAGAGATTTGAGTGACTAATATATTTGGGTTCTAAGATAGAAAATTGCGTTACAACATATGAAGAATGTTTTACTGCTAGACAAATGGTCGTAACCACTAAAAATATTATGATTTGTAGGCTTGCAAAACTAAAGGTAATTTAATATTAACTTACGTGTAGTGAGTTAAGATTGTGAAATAATAATGTGAAAATCCATATATTATTAGTATATAGATTATTATTATTTTTTCCTTAGATTAATGTTTCTATACACATGATGGTGTAATGTTTTTACTGGTATGAAGCTGCTTCCAAACGAACAGTGATTTTGCACCAATCCCAAAGACAGGGCAGCATTATGTCAAATCACCTTCACACTGCTCTCTGTGCTAATTCCCTTTCCCTCCTCACTCTTATCTTCTGCTTTCTTTTTCTTCATCTTTCTCCTCTTCTCTCCACCATTCACACAACACAACCTTTTGTCTTTCCTTTCTTTCTCTGTTAAAACTCATTCTTGTTTCAAATTATGAGATGCTGAGTTGAACTTCTAACAGAAACTGCTCCTCACTGCTCTCTCCTTCCTTTAATGTTGCACTTCCTTTCAAACGCACAGTTGCAGAAGCATACCTTCAAGTTCTTTGCTTCTTATCCTCTGAAACCCTGTGTAAGTCCTTCCTATGTGCCTCTCTTTCATGGCAGAGAAAAGCTTGCTTTGTTGAGTTGAGAAACCAAGCTTTGGTCCTCTCTGCATCTTTCTCTTTCCAAGCCACCTCTGTTTAAGACAACTTTTACATGAATGTGGTTTTGTGTAGCGACTTTAGATTTTACTTTCTTCTTTTTGAAGCTTAATTATTATGTGTAATGCCTGATACGCCTGAGATTGAAGATCTGCAATTGAAGCATGGTGTTGGTGACATGCGAGTTAATGGTTATGTTACTGCGTAACAATTAGTTCATTTCAGGAAGCATTCTACTTCTGTTTCAACTTTCATTATTGGACAACTTGAAGTTACAAACTTAGCAGCAACCACCAATTTGTTACTTCTCGGGGGAATCAGAAAAGTTCAGGCAGTGTTTGTCTCATTTAGTGAACAAAATAGTTTGTGTTTAAAAGTTTGCGGCTTTTACTTATAGACGGCCTAAAATTATGGCAACTTACTACCCATGTTCAAGTAATCAAAGGGGTGCTGTGCCTATGCTGTGTCTTAGGGAGCCTTTGCATAATTCGTATCCAGAGACACCAATTTTGCCCAGCAATATGACAGTGTATATGAACTCCGGTTCATATTCTGAAGCATTGCCCGGAAATTCTCAGCAGCAAAACAATTGCTTTGTGATTCCATCACCGTCAGTAGGTGCTTCAAATTCCACAGTTGAGCAGCAAGAAATATTGGCTAATATTGGTGGATACCCAATTGGGGTTCATGATTTCAGTGCATGGAGGGAGGGTAGAAGTGAGATGTTGGTCAGACAATCTATGGATGGACAGAACTTGCAAGGTCAGGGATTATCTCTAAGCCTTGGAACCCACATGCCCTCAGGAATTCAACTGCCTTCTGTTCATGATAGGAACCATTGCTCAAATTTTGATTCGTTTTTGGGTGCAAATCCATCACTTTCAGCCAACGAGGTCTACCAAAATGGCTCGTCTAGGGATGCGGGTACGAGACATTCTGAAAATTTTCCTCCTGTGTTACATGAAGCTGGTCATTATTTGAACAAAGCAGATTTTTCATTTCATGGAATTTCTAGTGCTGGAAGAACAGTTCCTAGCTCCAAATATCTCAAGGCAGTGCAACAACTGCTTGATGAAGTTGTTGATATCCGACAAGCTATTAAAAGACCTGAAACGAGAAGTTACGGAACACATGAGAACTCCACGAAGAATTCGAAGGAGGGTGATGAGCATCTATTAAATGAACGGTCTTCTGTAAATGTTGTGCCAAATTCTCAAGCCTCAGCCAGTAACTCCTCTTGTGAGCTTTCACATACTGAAAAACAAGATCTGCAAAGGAAGTTAGCAAAGCTTCTGTCAATGTTGGATGAGGTAAAACCTATTTATATAGATTTCCACTGTTTGGTATCTCTGATTTCTTCATTCGGTTGACCATAAAGAAAAAGATACACTTTTTCAGAGCATTTGTTCGTGTGATTGTTCATTGTGCACTGATGGCTGTAACCTTCACCGAGATGAATATTTTGACCTCCGTATCTCCAGTGTTTATGTTCATGTGTGTCAGCTTCTATTAAATAAACACACGCTAAACTGTGATAACTGATATTGACTTTCTTTCCTTGACAGCACACTATTCGTTTTCATGATTCTGCAAGTATGAAAAGGAAATATGTCAATATTATATAAGTGCAAATTTTGAATCTATTTCGAGCTTTTTGCGTGCTGGCATGGGGTCTGAAAGAAGGAATTTAAATTCTAATGTCCTTAGAATTGATTATATCTTTTATGACTGATATCTATCTGATAACAAACCTCTCCTGGTATGTGATTATGAGCATAAGATGCTTTGGATAGAACTAATTGTTATTTCCTCTTTTTTTTGGTAATGTTTTATGGGATGGATTTGTCTGGCATGCTTAAAGTAAAATTCTAGTTCGTTGTTTTTCTTTTTTGTGTAATCGAGTACTTAAGATGATGTAACTGATCATACTATTTCTATTGTTAAGAAATGAAGTTGACAAAAGAGTCGTCAAGATAAACAATCATTCTGCTCTTTCTTGCAACAATATAGTTTTAATGGGCACCTGTTAATTGCTGTAGGTTGACAGTAGGTACAAACAATATTACCAGAAAATGCAGAATGTGGTGTCATCATTTGATGTGGTAGCAGGATGTGGGGCAGCTAAACCATACACGGCCCTTGCTCTACAAACCATTTCATGCCATTTTCGGTGTTTGCGTGATGCAATTAGTGGTCAAATTCGTGCAACACGAAAGAGACTTGGGGAGCATGATGCTTCTGGAAGTAATAAAGGAGTTGGAATGGCAAGACTAAAGTATGTGGACCATCAAGTCCGACAACAGAGGGCTATTCAGCAGCTTGGTATGATGCAGCATGCATGGAGACCGCAAAGGGGGCTTCCAGAAAGCTCTGTTTCAATTCTTCGCGCATGGCTTTTTGAGCATTTCCTTCATCCGTAAACCCTCACATATCAACCTTGGTCTTCTGGCTTCTTAACTTTTGGATCCAAGATCATTGTGGTTGTTTAATCTAATTGGCATTTTCTATTTTTCACAGATATCCAAAGGATTCCGAGAAGACCATGCTAGCAAAACAGACGGGCTTGACCAGAAGTCAGGTATAAAAACAAAAAACCATTTCCAACTTGATTCATAGTGTTTCTTTGTGCCTCTCTTGTTGCTTGGAATTATTGATTTAAAAGAACCAAGAGGTTGATATTTTCATGCATTTGAAATTTGCTTGAATTAGGTCTCAAATTGGTTTATAAATGCACGTGTGCGTCTATGGAAGCCTATGATTGAGGATATGTACAAGCAAGATGTTTCTGATGCGGACATGGACTCAACTTCTTCATCTGAAAATGTCTCCAAGGCAACAAAAAGTGATGTCAAGATCTCCAATGATACGGGTGATTCACAGCACTGTCAGAGTCCAATAGTAACTGATACAGATCACAGTGGTGGACAAGCTAAGGAGGACCTTGGATATGATCAGGTTCTTGATACAAAAATCATGGCATCCACTGGATTAACTAGTCTCATTAGTGGAGGTCATGAGGTTGAAACCGAACACGGGTCAGGAAAGCAGAATGGGGAGAAAAGGCCAAATTTGGATGATTGTGGTCTCTTCTCTGATAACATGGTTGTTCAGTCTGATGGAGCCACTAATGACAGGTTTGTAGCAGTTGGTCCAACGTGCCAAATGTCAGAGTTTGAGAGGTTCAAGTCAGGAAGTGGAGTGTCTCTAACATTGGGTTTACAGTATTGTGAAGGAGGAAATTATTTGCCTGGTGAGACCCATCTCAGTTTGGTTTCCATGAGGGAAAATGGCATCTACAGCAGCGCAGCTGCAGATTCTACAGTTGGAGTACAGACAGCAGAACTTGAGTGCGTTGGTGCTGGAAACCAGCGACAAAGGTTCAGTTCACCTCATATGTTACATGATTTTGTGGTATGATGATAATATGTTGCGACCATTCTGTGAATGGTAAGTACTGATGTTGGGACCAGTTTTCAGACAACTAGTCATAGAAGGAACTCAGTGGTCCTCAAGGGATGATAGGACTGACAAAAACAGTTGTATGATATCCTTGAATTTATTGGGAAGATCTATATCTTATGGTTAATGTTTAGAAGGAAACATGTATATTTAGGTCTATTTCTGCAATGAAGAAATTAAGAAACATATGACAATGGTAATAACAAATGGATTGGCTCACTGTTGTATTAATGTTGCAATTTAGTTAATCTACCATAGCAACAACAATAAAAAGGCCTTTTTTTCCATTAGGTTTGGGTCAGTAACATGGATTATTAGACACCATATATTTTTGTTATCACTAAATCTTTCTCGATGGTTTGACTTAATAGTTTTTCTCAGTCTGATTTTACCATCTACTATTAGGCTCTGCAATCTGAATGAAAGGTGTGAATTCGTAGAGTTCTCAAAGGAAAATTGTTTTCCCTCAGGCCTTGGTGTGTAGCAGAATGTTTATACAAAATTGGAGCTATTACAGAAGCTCCATCCTTAGAAAGTTACACGGAACATGAAACTTGAACATGTTGGCCAAGTTTTATAGTGAAATGATAATGGATTTGATAGGTCTAAAACGTTTTAATCTTTGCCGTCTTTGTTCTTGAGATAAAAACCTGATTGTTATTTTTATCCTTTTGAATTACGATTATATGATTTTAGTTTCTAAATTTTTACAGAATGAATTATTTTACTCTCTCGAGATTTTAGAGAGTCAATTAAGCCTCTGTGTTTTTTAAAATTAAATAAACGTGTTACTTTTGTTGATTATTTTTTACTTACAACCTTCAAATTATCATTTTTCACTTAAAATCTTCACAAATGGAATCAACTCAATTATTTACTTATTTGTTTACAAAAATTCTTTTGTCTTAAGCGGAACAAGCCTACTCAAGGATAAGGGAATCCATTTTTTTTATTTTGACGTTAATGTAGATTTTAATTCTCATATATTGATTCCGACTCTTAAGAGATAAGGGATTTATTCTTATTCTTAAGAGATAAACGAACGAGTTTTCGATTTTCAGAGACACTTGTTAATGTTCAAATTTTAATTTTAAATTCGACTGCTAAGTGATGTGGGATGACTAGACGAACGAGTTTTCGATTTTCAGAGACACTTGTTAATGTTCAAATTTTAGTTTTAAATTCAACTGCTAAGTAATGTGGGATGACTAAACGTACCCGAATATATATATATATATATATTCAAATATTTGGATAGAAAAGAATGAACAGAAATTAATTTGCTGTTGAGTTAAAAAGTAAAGAAACCTTGGCTTAAAAGATAATCAAAATTGCACATAATATAAGTTAAAGAAAGTAAGAGTCCAGTTCTGCATCAAAATATAAATTAAGGTATAACTAATGATACATATAAGTCTAGAAAAACCTTATGGCAAGACATATATATATGTACATATGTATATTATTACATGTCCATGGCATGAGAACATGGGAAGAAAGAAGGTGTTTATTTGAATAGGAAAAAGAATAGGAAAAACTGAATAACAGATTGTTATTTGAATTTTCTACAGTGATAGAATGAAAAGCATATACAAGCGTGAAGAGTTTTGGATGAATAATAAAGTAAAATGAATGAAATAAATATATACATAGGGGCATAGGAATGGTGGCATATGGAATGGATTTGAGCTACAAAATTGAATATTGGAGTGTAAATAAAATGCTAAACGTTGACGTATGGAGTGGTTAATTGAGTGCAACTTGGTGCCCTTCGGCAAGGATAGGGAGCAAGGTTCAGCAATTCCTTCCTGTGAGAACGTTTCTTCCTTTTCTTTGCATCAGAGTGTTCTGGTTTCTTCAAATCCTCCACAGAATGCACATCTTCCATGCACACAAATGATCTTGATTTACCAGAATAATACCTAGACAATCCTCTCCTGTGCATGCATGCAAACAAATTCATATATATACTCTTCCACCATCAAATTTTCAAACACAGAAAACACAATATATATTCAGAAAAAGGTCTTACTTTTGTGGAAAAGTGGTTCCAAGAGAACCCATGTTCAATATCAAATTGTCAATTTCTTGGTCCATTTTCACGAGAGGCAAAGAAAGATGAAAACGGAATGAGAAGGTCATTTGTTAAGGATAGTGTTTGGTTTGGGGTTGAATAAATACACACATGGTTATCACCACATCCTTTTCTACACTTCCTCTTCATCATTCAACATGCTACTATTTTCATCTTTTCATTTCTCCTTTTAGCATCTTACTACATCACCTCAAATCCAAATATCCACCAATAAACAATGCGTAACAAAAGGAGAGTGTTACGACCATCAATTTTAGAAACAATAATTATTTTATTATAATATAATATTTTATTTTAAAAAAGTTTGTAGAATAACGTTACAAGTAAAAGATTTTTTAACAATTTGGAGAGGGACCATGTTTTTCTTTTCTAGTATTAGAGTGTGAAAAGAAACTTTATTATTTAGAGACCAAACAAAGCTTTATTTTCTTTTCAAAATTCAAAAAGGCTAAACTGTGAGTAAATAGTCGATAATAAATGTGGGTACAAAGGGAAGTTGTTGCAAAGTAGTTGTTAAATATTACAAATAGTTTAATTCTTCACAAAATTTGAGTAACAAATGCATATATTAGCAACATCTATGTTGTTATCTTTGTGTTATTGTATACCGTGACTAAAAAAATTCATTTAATTAAAATTAAAATTAAAGATAAAAAATAGTTAGTCATTATATTAATTAAAATAATACATTTCTAATAAAAGAATAATTATAAATAAATAAAAAATTGGATTTCTTCCTTTAAATTTTCTTTTTCTTTTTAAGAAATAAGGATTTTTCTTTTCACTCAATGTTTTATTATTTGGTTCATCATTAAATAACAAAGTATAATAAGTTAGAACGTGCACTGCAAATATAAAAATTAAAAAGAAATTAATCGAGTCTCAGAATTTATATTTTGAAAGTCAATATTTTGAAAAGTTATATATACAAATATTAAGGAGTTTGTATTGTAACTATTTAGAACTAGTGAAAAAAATATTCACACATCTATTTTATTAAAATAATATAATTTTTAAATATATAATTTGTAAGAATAATATTTAAAAGTATTAAAATAAGTACATACATAATTTAATAAGAATGGTATTAAAAAATGCATGTGACCGGTAATTATTTTTAAGTAGGAATTTATTTAGCTATATTGAAGTAGAGAAAAGTTTTTTGAATTACTCGTTTTATTTAATAAATATTTTATTTATTAAAATGTGGAATTGTCTATGACAGTAAAAGAAGTTCAGGTGTAGGTTCTAAACCCTAAAAGAAGTTACAAAGAAGTTTATTTCATTTTTATTTTTAAATATTTGAAATCAATAGTAAAAAGCGTTATTTTTTCAATATATAATTAAAATTTATAACAATTAAATATTTTTAAAAAGATTGAATTTGGATAAAAAAGAAATCATTAAAAATAAAAAGAATTGAAAAAAGAGAGAGAAAAGAATACATTTATTACTTGAACGTAACCTTCAAGGTGTGGGTGTGGCGGGAAGCGAAGTTCTTTAAATAAGAATGAGTAACGTATCAGAGATAATTAGTTAGTTAATCGGTTGTTGGTTGTTGCTGTAACTGTGAAATGTCGAACGAGAGAGATGAAGCTACACGGCGTCGTTCGGCGGAGACTGAGTATCGCGATAGGCTTCGCTTGCGCGAAAATTTGAGAGTCCTTCTTCGATTTGGTCTTTTCTTTCTCTTTTTTCACCTTCACGTTTTATGCAATTTCAAATCTTTTTCATTCTTTTGATGCTTTTCTGCGTTCATTTATTTGTTTTGCAATTACGTTGGACTCAGGCAGAGCGTATGTGAGGTTATTAAAGAGGCATCTTGAGCGAACTGAGCAAGAACTCGGATACTTGAACGGTGTTGGCTATATCGTTGGTCATGTTCTAAGCTCCACTCACAGTGAACGCTGTAAGCATGCATGCGTATAACTTCTTTTCTGCGTTTCAAGATTCAACAAATTTGCTTATTATTTGGGAGATCGGTTTGAGATGAATTAAGCAATGTAGGGTATTTGAATCCTTTCAGTTGCTGTAGAAACAAAAGTTGGATTTCGATATTTAGTTGGCTGTGATAGTAAGTTGGACAAGAAGAAGATTACTGAAGGAACAAGAGTTTTCATGGAGGAGAACACGTTGACCATCATGGGAATTCTTCCGCGCCAAGTATATATATGTTCATAATCTATTATTCTTGGATTCAATAGTTTATTGTGTTTGGATCATACTATTATTACTATATTAAAATATTTTTACATTTATGCATGCATATGTTACTGTTTTGTTCATCATTTGCCAGGTTGAAAGTGAGGTACACAATATGATTGTTGAAGACCCGGTAAAGGTTAGTTACGCTGCACTTGGAGGGCTTTCAGATCAGATTCGAGAACTCAGGGAGTCGATAGAATTGCCTTTAATGAATCCTGAGATTTTTCAAAAGGTTGGAATCAGACCCCCCAAGGTATACTCACTATATGGATGTTTAATTTTGGAAATTTTTTAGTGGATAAATTAAGTTTAATGCTTTGCTAAAAAGATAAAACTACTGAATGTTTCTCACATACAACGCAGGCTGTTCTTCTTTATGGACCTCCTGGAACTGGGAAGACACTGTTAGCGAGAGCAATAGCCAGCAATGTGGATGCTAAATTCTTGAATGTTGAATACTTGTATTCTGTTCTCTGTGTTTTATACCAATTGTTTAATGGGGATTTCCTTAAAAAAATGAACTTTATTTATTTATTTCAGATTATAACTAGTACTCTTTCGGTTAAATTTCCTGGTGAAGGCTCAGACTTAATTAGAAGAATATTTAGTTATGCACGCGATAATCAGGTGTTCGAAACTTCTTCCATTGCATAAAAAATGAATATTTTTTTTCATTCTCCTTTGAAATTGATTTATACTGTTTGCATCCTTTTGTTTAGCCTTGCATCATATTCATGGATGAGATTGATGGCATCTGTGCACGACGTTTAGAAGAGGGCACAGCTGGGGATCGTGAAATTCGAAGAACCCTCACAGAGCTGCTTCACCAGATGGATGAATGTAATGGGCTAGAAAAGGTGATGTTGCTCTTGTATGTTCATTGTTCATAATGCATAGGGTTTAAACAATAGTATTTGTTAAATTTGGATGTTGTATTTTCATCCAGGTGAAAGTCATTATGGCTACAAATAGGCGTGATGTACTTGATCGAGCCCTTCTTCGTGCGGGTCGATTTGATAGGCAAATAGAAATACCATTACCAAATAACCACTCAAGGATGCAAATCCTCCAAATCTATGCTGCTGAAATTGCAAAACAGGGCGAAATTGACTATGAAGCAGTTGTTAAACTGTCTGAGGTATATATAAATGATACCTATGCATGCATGCCTATTGAAAGTATTATTTTGGATTCGTTTTCTAATTGTTTTGTTTGAATTCAGGGATTCAATGGTGCTGATCTTCGTAATGTTTGCACTGAAGCTGGTATGTTAGCTATTCGTGCCAACCGTGATTATGCGATTAATATAGATTTCATGAAGGTAAAGTGTTTACATTTGATGACGGAATGAGATTTTTGGGGGACACCACCCACCGATATAATAAATCCTTAATGCTTTTAGAGTTTGTGATCCTTCAGGCTGTGCGCAAACTGATTGAAGCAAAGCAACTGGAATCGACTATCCATTAGTTGGCACTTGGCAGAGATGTTTTTCTGTTGTGGAGCATCTTAAACTACACACCATTTTCATTCTTTGCAGTCTTAACTACTGCTTTCATTAGCTTTGTAGTTTACCAGCATTTGTCATAGATTGCGATGTATAACATTTTGGAGTCCCAATATGGATTTGTGGTGACTGAAATACATGAACGCGGACAGGCATATTTGTGTATACTTTCTGCTGTCAGTTCAGTTTGCCACTTGATTGTCCAACCCATTGTGTTCAGTGATAAAACAAACAAAAAATTAACTTAAAAGAAAATACACTTTAGGCGAAGTTTGAATAAAGGGTTTTTTATTTTTTTTTAATTCTTTAAGGATTTGAATAACTAAACATTTACATATGGAATAAGTTCAAGCAGTACGTTGTTTCCTAGTGTTATATCTTTCTAATAACATTAATTTGTGCACAACTCAATTATAAAACAAAATTATTTTGGTTTATTTTGTATTAATTTGATAATCAGGTTTGCTTTGACAGCATCATTAACTTATATAAAATAAGACAAGATAGAAAAACGAGTGGACACGTAAATTTCTTTAATTTTGAAACCGCTCAAATTCCAATTTTCAAATTTGTTTATATGTCGATTTTTGAACTTGTTTATCAGGCTTGAAGAGATTAATTTCTGCAAGGCATTCAATTACACGGTTTTCAACTTAATGCCGAATGATAATACATGCACATCTGAACCAAGATGCGGTTTCTAGAGAAGATTATTCTTAACGAAGGTTAATTCAAGCTATCACTTCCACTGCAATGAATCCAGAGCTTGTTGATGAATCTGTTTGTCACCCGCAGCCACAACATTAAAATCTGTCACGTGAAATTGAACAAGTCATAAAAATTTCATAGGGTTTCATTTTTTCAAAAGGTGACAGAAGACCAGGAAACGCATCTAAGAATGATATTGAAATTAGACCAAAGGATATACTTGTTGCGATTGAAAGTGGAGAAGCTTCCCAAAACAGTTTGTCCCCTTTCCAATCAGTTATGACACCTCCAGCACCTTCAATAACAGGTACCAGTGCAAGAAAATCGTATGGCTGAAATTCAAAATTTAACGAACAAATATTGTTTTAACCATCTTGGGCTTTTGATCTACATGGGTCAAAAGTTAAACTGCAACCAAAGGTGAGAGTGCAGCATACCTTCAAACCAGACTCAACAACAAGATCCACAAAACCAGAAGACAGAAGTGCATAAGCATAGCAGTCACAGCCGTATAATGGAATTTTAACCTGTAAAGACAATAATATTTATATATTTGAAAACAGAAAATTTTCATTTTGGCAATACTATTTGATGAGTCTTCTTACTTAGAAAAGTTAGATGTTAATGCACATAGAGACATAATAAGCAGAAGACAGGCGATGTAAATACTGTTAACTGAGTGAGAAATGTAAGAGGTCCAAGTTTATCTTAGATTCACATTTTCTGTGATACTTGAGTAGTTCAGTTCAGAAGGCTGACTTTGAAATGGTGAAAAATAATAAGTATAGGTTTTAAAATTAAATTAAAGGTGGTTTCAGCAACAATACAATAACAGATATTTTACAACACAAGTGGATTAATGTGCACTAACCCTGTTTGTTTTTGAACTTGTGATCAATGCTTCAGTTGGACTAAACAACCTTAAGATTGGGAAAAAAAATGCCTCAAACTAAATATTCTGACTAAACATTTCATCCTTTCATGATATTATGTGGAGTCCATTTACGTTAAAAATGTAACAGACCTTGCTTCTAACCCGGATGAATGCCTCTTCTGCATCTCCACTGAACAGATGTGGGCTTGTGGTGTACCTATATAGTGAAGAAATGAAATTAGATTTGATACCTGCATTGTAGACCTATGCTAGCCGTTTCTAAAGCTGCAAATAATGAAAAAGAATGTATACTACTCTTCTAACAACCTTCTTTTCTCTCTACCAATCAAGATCAGGAAACAACTCATAATCAAGTTTGTTAAGGAAAAATAAGAAAAGCATACAAGTATGCCTGAGAAAGATCTGCACAAGTGCGGGTAGATATTTCTTGTCCATTCAGTGTAGATCTCTTTCCACTTATCCCGATCCACCTCTCTTTTAATACAGGTTGATCAATTATGCCAAGGATCTATCGAAAAGGAAACCAAACTCAACAACATAAATTTTATGACTTGATTAAATGAATGATGTCAAAAACAATTTAAATTTCATCTGCACTGTCTACAATATCACTATGTTGGTAAACATACCAAGTATCACTTACAATCAGGTAAGTGTATCAGTTAATAGCAAAAAATTATATTGATTGATGTTGACATTTTGCATCATTTTCTTTTCATTTGTTTGCATATTGTAATATTGTAATGTATAAAGAGAAAAGACTCAATTTTGTCTAAAATATTTAAGAAATAAAGATGATTGAACATCCAGCTTTTCTTCATTCTTAGGTAAGAAAGTGACAATAATTTGTGATGGATTCAAGGGAAATAAAATGTGAATGGGTCTGATAAGCATTAAAGTGGTAACAGATCCTTACTGGTGTTCCATTTTGTAGAAGAGCAATGAGAGTACCAAATACGGGTTTCCCTGAAATCGTTACACAACAAGCAGAGCCAAAGTGAAATCTCGGAACTCTGACCCAATAATAATAAAAGAATCCATGAAAGAAAATTACCAGTAATAAAACTCTTTGTCCCATCTATGGGATCTAATATCCAAACATAATCAGCAGTCTTTTCCTTACACCTCCACCCATTTTCCTCTCCATAACTGCAATTCATTGAAAAATCCACTGTTGAGCTTCAGTCCAAAGAATCTACCATCCTATTGCATTCATGGATTTTGCAATAGATTCAGCGGGCTGATAACTCATACACTTAGGCACCGGGAAACAGAAGCATTATACATTACTCTCCTGTTTAGTTGTAAGTTAAATTGCATAATTACAATACAAATTTACCAATTTAAAGGGCAGAACTATGGAGCATTGACAAACTCAAGTTTTCTAATAGTAAAATCCCTTGATTCACTTCAATGTGTGTAATTCCTTCAAGCTAGTAGCAAATACTTTATTTCAATGATGTTAGCATTTCAGTTATTGAATTACAACGAATTGAATGACATGCAATGTAACTGCAAGACTCAACCCGATAATGGTCCCATTCTATTCACTTCATTTTTTTTCTAAGAAAAATGTTTTTAGTCGCTGTATTTGTGGTACTCTCATAAAAACACGATGAATTCTTAGAGAAAAGAGACTAAAGCCTCATGTTTTGGAGTACCAAATTAATCAATACGAAAGTGTATGATCCTTGATCACCTTTGACCAAAAGTATACCAACTAAAACCACATTTTCGACGAAAACAGAATCCACACAATTAGTCGCCAACAGCAAGAAGAAGACAGGATTAAATAGTTACATTGCATGAGAAGGGAAATTGTCTAGTATGATTGAAACCATAGCCTCCTCAGCCGATCGATCTGCAATGGTTACTGGACCTGCAACATCAAGTAAAAGCACAGAACATGAACATTAAAATAAAAGAAAACAAAAAAACATTTTAAAAGTTAAAGGGATAAAAATGAAAAAGAGAACAAGTAACCGACTGAGATCATGTTTGTGAAGAACGTCGAAGTTCTTCCTGAAGTATTTGCGAATAACTTCTCCGGCAGCATCGGCGGCAGTGTTACCGACCTCGACGAAGCGATTGAGTTGAAGAGGCGTGGTGTGGGGCGCCATGGCTCTGAGACGGAAGGTTGGGGAGAGAGAAGAATTGGGTATTGGGGAGTGAGAGTGAGAGAGAAAATGGCACTGTGAGAACATTGCACTGTAGTTACCAACCCAAAATCAATCTCAGTCTCTTCAAAAACAACACATGCTTCAATGGTATAGCTACCTCAGACACTGAAACTCTGAAAAACAAAATGAGGGTTTTCCATTTGTGCCTCTTTCTCTGTTTCTTCTCTCTCGCACTCTTTTTTTTTTTGTCATGTTCATATCAAAACGTGGCCGTTTCATCGACATGCACAGTAATGCACTAATAATTTACAATATTAAAAGATCAGAAATTTGTGACTGTCCTTTGTTGGTGATATACTATAACTTACTGGATTGAATAAACTAATGTCAGTTTTTCAGGATTAATTTTTATAGATTTCTTTGAAATTACTAAACAGTATAATGAATTATTTTTGTAGAGGACTAATTCTTACAAAAAAAAAAATTAAAATAACTAAAAACACGGAAAAACTAAGTCATATACAACCTAATTCAAATTACATGCATATAAAGAAAGATGAAAGCCAGAGTTTTTATGAAAATAAAAGATGAAGAATAATTTCATGTTGTCATTTAAATAAAACATTGGAAAAAACAATATTTTAACATAATAATTTTATTCAAATGTTAGAGAGTAAATTTTATAATTTTGTTATTAAATAAAAAAAATTATCTCCGTAGAATTAAAAAAAAAAACTGTCAATATCCTGAACTTGAGGAGGTCTTTCCACAGGTAGGAAAAATAGTGTTTCTTGTGAAACATCAGATAATAAAGAAAAAGAAAAAAGAAAAAGTAATGGAATGATAGAAAGAAAGCACATTGAATAGCACTTCTTGCAGTAGCAGTACCCTTTCTTTATTGGTATTTGTTTTTTATTATTTTACATATTACGCTCAAATTATTAATTTTAAAAAAATTGTCAAGAATAACTAAAAAGAAATTAAAGTACATGCATGAACATTACTACACACAGGATACACCATAGATAAGTCGAAATAAATAATATAACAAAATAATTAAGAACAGTTGATAGTAGAAATAGACAATAATCAGTGTAATTAAAAATAAATTTAAAGCCCTCTTGTAGGGAGAATAATAACTCAGAATAAAACCCCATATCTCAGACACAGTAACACTTCCAAGCATTGAGCAAGCAAACCCTCACTTCCTTTGGCGGCTCTCAATTTTTCG